>Ga0208086_1000003_pt1 | contig 83409 bp, 90 predicted proteins | sample LakMenEpi06Jul10_FD_150675 | JGI IMG/M metagenome (GOLD analysis project Ga0208086, IMG submission 150675) | Freshwater microbial communities from Lake Mendota, WI - 06JUL2010 deep hole epilimnion (SPAdes) | ecosystem: Environmental > Aquatic > Freshwater > Lake > Epilimnion/Euphotic zone ...
TCCTGGGCACGATGTGGTCCACCTCCAGGGCCCGCTGGTGTTCATGGGCGCCGCAGCACTCGCAGCGGCCCCTGGCGCGGGTGAGCACCCGGTACTTCACTGAGCCGCTGATCGGGGTGCGGTGGCGGGAGCGATGGGCGAACACCTCCTCGCCCCGTTGCTCGCGGAACCCGTCCAGCCGCTGGCGGCACAGCTGCAGCAGCGCGTCGCGCTCGCTGTCGCTCAGCTCCTCCGCGCCGATCAGGCTGTAGAGCCCATCGCCGTAGCGGGTGATGCCGTTGCCGGTGAGCACGCGGCCCACCATCCGCTTCACCCGCTCCGTGTAGTAGTCGATCTGGGACACGTCCTCCCCCAGGATTCGCCGGGCGATGTCCTGCGCTGGGGCCGGGCTGCGGCGGCCCAGCAGTTCCATGAGCATCAGGGGCTGATAGATGTGGCTCATGCGCATCCGCTGGGCGATGTAGTGCCGGAGGCGGTCGTAGGTGGGGGAGGGGTGTAGGGGCATGGGAGACCCCATCAAGGGTCAATGTCAGAACCCGGCAGGATCAGTGCGTTCACCCGCGCCAGCAGCGCTTTCACCTGACGGTTGTAGTGGGCTCGATCCAGGCCCAGAGGGGTGGGATCAGCGTCATAACGGAACTGCACGGCGAAAACGGCGAGCAGCAGCCGGCGCAGATCATGGGTGAGCGGCGCACCAACGTCCAGATGCAGCAGCCAGGCTTTCAACGCCTTCTCCACGGCCTGCTGAAGCCAGAACCCCCAGGCACCCTCCCGGAACACGGCGGGATCACTGCTGGCCTCAGCCGTCTCCAGGTCGGCAGTGGCGATCTTCAGCAGGCCTTCCGCCTCAGAGAGCACCATCGAGCAAGCGCCCCTCCCGATAGGCCCTGCCGATCACGTGACTGCGCCAGTGGCGGCGTTCCTGGCACTCCTGCTGCGAATAGAGCAGAAGGTCGAGGGACACATCCGCCTGGGCCAGTTCGTCCCAGAGCTCGTTGAGCACCTCGAAGCGGTGGTGGCCCTCAAGCCAGGCATCCGGTGCGGTGATCAACAGGTCGATGTCCGATTCCGGTCCCGCCGTGCCGCGGGCCCGGGAGCCGAACAGGCGCACTTCCGCGCCTGGGATCCTTTGACAGATCAAAGCCGCCATCCCCTGGAGGCGCTGGTCGATCGGTGGCGGGGCGACGCTGTTCATGCCGCCATTCTGGCCAGGGTCGTCTTTGGGCGGCGCGTCAGGAAGGCGACCCTGCTGGGATCCCTTCTGGTGTTGGCGCGTGGAGGCTGCAGCCAACCCGGCTCCGCGTCTCGCTGTGCCGCCCCAGTCCACACCCGCTACCGCCATTGCCGTCCGACTTCCCCAGCCAGTCCTAAGATGTGTACACATTTAGCGGGAGTAAGGCGTGGCAACCCGTATTGGCATCCGTGAACTCAGGGCCAGGCTGGCCTCCCATCTGGAATCGTCCACGCCGATCGAGGTGACCCGTCATGGCCGCACCATTGGTCTCTACGTGCCCTTGCCCCAGCAGGGCAACCTGAGTGATCGGGAGAAGGTGTTGGAGGCTGGCCGGCTGATGCAGGCAGAACTGGCGCGTATCTGTCTCAGCGAAGACGAGCTCAGTGCCGACTTCAAGGCCTGGCGGAAAGGTCACCGTGATCAGGCAACGGCCTGAGGGTGGAGCGTTACATGGGGAGCTGAGGCCTTCGCGTCAGCCCCCCGTATCCACACCGAGGCCGACACCACCGCGTTTCAGTCCGGCTGGTGCAGCGAAAGGGCCCGCTGATGCGGTGTTTGCTGAACAACAGCCTGGCAGCGCAGCACCCGCAGCGGCCCCGTGCCCTTGTGAGCACCCGATACATCACCGAGCTGCTGATCGGGCTGCGGTGGCGTGAGCGATGGCCGAAGCCGCAGGCTTCTCAACAATGAAACAAGCCACCTCCTCACCCCCGGTCGCACACGGAACCCGACCAGCCGCTGTCAGGCCGCCATGTCAGCTCGTGATCGCCTTCGTCCTGCTCCACCGCCTTGCGTGCCTACGTCTGGCGGTGGTAAGGTAACAGTGTGATCCGGTCGTTTCGGTGCCGCGACACCCAGGCCCTCTTTGAGGGGAAGCCGGGGCGCCGTTTTGGAAGCTTGGCCCGAGTGGCTTTCCGCAAGCTCGCCATCCTCGATGCGGCCGCCTGCCTCAACGATCTACAAGTTCCACCAGGCAATCGCCTGGAGCCGCTCAAGGGGAACCGCCATGGCCAGCACAGCATCCGCATCAACGACCAGTTCCGGCTCTGCTTTGTCTGGACAGAAGCAGGGCCAGAGGACGTCGAAATCGATGACTACCACTGACGTGATGCTCGTGCCCCCGGGCGAGGTGCTGCTGGAGGAGTTTCTGCGGCCCATGGGGATCAGCCAGTACCGGTTGGCGCTGGCGATCGGCGTACCGGAGAGCCGCATCAACGCCATCGTGAAAGGGCGGCGTGCGATCACGGCCGACACCGATCTGCGCCTGTGCCGTTTCTTCGGCCTGAGCGATGGTTTCTGGCTGCGGATGCAAGGGAGCCATGATCTGAAGCTGGCCAGGCAGGCTCTGATCAGCGTGTTGCCGGCGATCGAGCCCATCCAGCCAATGGCATGAGCAGGGCTTGCGGCTGCAGCCAACCCGGCTTCGGGTGTGGCTGTGCCCGAGCCGCCTGAAGCGTCTATACTTCCGTCTAAACATCTGATTGCCATGGCCGCCACCCCTTCGCGCCAGGCCCTGCGCCGCTGGGGCAACAGCCTTGGCATTCGCCTGCCTGCAGCCATCGCCCGGGAGGCTCGGCTGCAGGAAGATCAGGCCGTGGAACTCTCCGTCGTGGAAGGTGGGGTACTGATCCGGCCGGTTCAGCCTCGCCTGTCTCTGGCCGAACGGCTGGCGGCCTACGAGCCCATGCCTGGCGAACCCACAGAGGCCATGGCCTTCCCTCCGCTCGGGGCTGAGGTCGTCGAGTGAGCCCCCGCCGAGGGGGCCAGGCGTGGGTGCCCGATCGCGGTGACGTGATCTGGATCGACCACAATCCCCAGGCCGGCCGCGAGATGAAGGATCACCATCCCTTTGCGGTGCTGTCCAGCGCTTCCTTTCACACCACCGTGGGCCTGGTGGTGGGCTGCGCCATGACCTCAGCTCCCTACAACCGCGGTTCCACCCTTGCTGTGGATCTGGGCCCCATCCCCGATCGGCCGGGTTCCCACAGCTATGTGCTCTGCCAGCAACTCAAATCCTTCGATTGGCGCGCCAGGGGCGCTCGCCCCCATCCGATCGGACGACTGAACGACGCGCAACTGGAGGAGGTGATGGCGATTGTGGGGCAGATCCTTGGCTTGGTGGTCTGAGCCTTGCGAGGCCCCTCCTCACCGCTTGCGTGCGTCGTTTGTACTAACGTTGACCAGCTGCTCAACCTGGAGAGGTGCCGCCATGGCTGCCACCGGAGCTTCGCCGCCTGCGCGCTCAGCCCGGCTCGGCCTGCGCGCCACGCCGGAACAGGAAGCCGTGCTGCGCCGTGCAGCTGAGGTGACCCACAAGTCGCTCACCGACTTCATCCTCGACAGTGCCTGCCTCGCTGCCGAGCAGGCGCTCCTTGATCAGCGCCTGTTCATGGTCTCGGGCTCCCAGGCCCAGGCCCTGATGGATCTGCTGGACCGCCCCGAACAGGCCAATGAGGGTCTGCGTGATCTGTTCGCCAGGCAGGCACCCTGGGACGCCCAGTGACCTGGCGGCCGCCGGAGCCGCTGGACGTGCAGCACCGGCTGGAAGGCTTTCACTGCGGCAAGCCCACGCTCAATCACTGGCTCCAGCACCACGCTCGCCAGGCGCAGACCAGTGGCTCGGCCCGAACGTTCGTCGTCGCCGACGAGGAGAACCGCGTCGCCGGCACTTTCAGCCTCACCGTGGGCCAGGTCGACACGGTGAAGGCCCCAGAGCGCATCCGTCAGGGTATGGGGCGATTTCCGCTGCCCGTGGTCATCCTGGCCAGGCTCGCCGTGACACGGGAAAACCAAGGATGTGGCATCGGTGTCGGGATGCTTCAGGACGCGATCCGTCGCACGCTGGTGATCGCCGAGCAGGCCGGAATTCGGGCGATCCTGACCCATCCCATCGATGAAGACGCAGCACGCTTTACCACCCGGTTCGGATTCACTGCATCGCCGCTGCGCCAGCAGCAACTGCTTCTGCTCCTCAAGGACGCGAGGAAGATCCTCCAGTGAGCAATGGGGGCATCCTTGCTGGGGTGTGACAGGGGGTGGCACTTGTAAAGGAGAGGCCCCTGGCGATCACCCTGGCCCACGAATGCTCCCCCATGCAAACCACGCACTTGTTGATGAGGCCAAGATCTGCGACTACCTGCTCTCAGACACGCATCCTGTCGGTCGCTTTAAGGTCAGGGTATTTCGCTCACTTGGTTACACCGCTGTATCCTGGACACGTCTTCGGGATGATCTGCTCCAGCATGGACAGACTGGCACGGTTGAGAGGATCGAGAGCAGCGCCTATGGGACGAAAGTTGTCATCAGTGCTACGTTAAAGGGCCCGAATGGATCAGCCAGGCCATTCAGAACGGTTTGGCTGATCCCCGATCACTCCAGTCAGCCAAGGCTCGTCACCGCATTTCCGGAGTAAGTCATGTTCGTCTTGCACCAAACGGTTGCTCTCACCCACGACATACCTGATGCTGGTCTGCAGTTGGGGGATCTCGGTGCTGTCGTGGCTATACACGACCCTGCAAACTACGAGGTTGAGTTTGTTGCCGCATCGGGACGCACCCAATCGCTGTTGACGCTTTCAAGGAGCAGCATCCGAGCGATTGGAGATCAGGATCTGATCGCAGTTCGTTCTCTGGCCGCGCCATCCGCCCGGTGATGAGCTTCAGCACGCAGAACAAACAGCCCGTCACGCGCAGGGTGTAGCTGCCGCGCTCGCAGCGGGTGATGCCGTTGAAGGTGAACCTTGCCCACCATGCGCTTCCCAGGATCCGGCGGGCTACGTCCTGCGCGGGGGTTGGTCGATGTGGCTCATGCGCATGCGTTTCGCGATGAAGTCGCGCAGGCGCTCGTAGGTGGGGGAGGGGGTTGGGGGCATGGGGGGATCTTGGCGCTGCGAGGGCAGTGCTGGGGCAGGGGGTGACAGGGGGTGGAACTGATCGGATGTAACTGCCCCGCCTGCATTGGTCATGGTCGATCTCTTGACTGGATCAGCCCTAAGATTGACCCTGTGTCTGCTTCGAGCATCGGGCTGATGGCGATGAACCTTCCACTGAGCCGGATGAGCCTGCAAGAGAAGCTCGTGGCCATGGAGCTCCTCTGGGCAGACCTCTCGGCCACCCCCGATCAGGTTGAGTCACCGGCTTGGCACAGCGAAGAGTTGCAGCGCCGGAGAGAGCAAGTACAGCAGGGCAGTGCCAAGTTTCTGAACTGGGACGACGCCATCGCTGAGCTTAAAACAGAGCGACATGAACATCAGACTCCTTGAGGCCGCCAAGGATGATCTGCGTAGCGGATGGTCGTTCTACGAGCGACAAAGTCCGGGCCTTGGCAATACCTTTCTTGCTGCTATTGATTCTGATGTGCAGGCATTAGCCCTCTACGCTGGCACTCATCTAAAGCTCGCTGGATTTTATCGGATGTTGATCAAGCGGTTTCCGTTCGCGCTCTACTACTTGGTCAACGAATCATCGATCGATATCTACGCCATCCTTGATTGCCGCCGAGATCCCATCTGGATTCGCGATCGTCTGGCAACCTCCCCGCCGCCGCCTTGAAAAGCGTGTCGCCATTAGCGCTGGGCCGAGCGCCTGATCGGCCACAATCCTGATGACGTCAAGCCCATTGGGGCGGCGCAGAAATCGGTCTGGGTCACGTCCTCCCCCAGGATTCGGCGGGCTACGTCCTGCGCGGGAGGCCGGGCTGGCTGTTGCCTGGCCAATCCGCGTCCCAGGAGCTCCATGAGCATCAGGGGTTGGTCAACGTGGCTCATGCGCATGCGCTTGGCGATGGTGTCGCGTAGGCGCTCGTAGGTGGGGGAGGGGGTTGGGGGCATGGGGGGATCCTGAGGGTGGCCTGGGCCGCCTAGGGCTGTCACCCCCAGTTAGCGTTGTTCAACTGGCGTTCAGATGCCATGACTCAGGCCCTCGAAGCCGCGATCGCCTCCGCAGCCAAGCTGCCACCGCAAGAGCAGGATGCCCTAGCGGCCCTGCTGGTCGCAGAGATGGAGAGCGAGGAGCGATGGGGCGATCTTTTCTCTCATTCTCAGGGTCTGCTTGCTGAACTGGCCCAACAGGCCCTGGGCGGCGTGCTGCCCTCCATCGAACCGTTCCAGCCCACCTGATCTGGTTTCGGGATCCATGCCTCCGCGGGATCACCAGGCTGTGCCCAGGCGTCACCGGATAGGCATCGGCGATGCAGAGCGCCAGTTCGTTCTCCAGCAGCACCCGGCCGCTGGCCTCCAGCACGCAGACACGCAGCCGGCCTCGCGCAGGGCGTAGCTGGCCTGCAGATCGCTGAAGCCGGTGGAATCGGTGTCGCGCTTACCGGCGTTGCCGCGGAAGCAGAGGGCTTGCAGGTTGGTGATGGCGTCGGAACCGCTCTGATTCCTGGGCACGATGTGGTCCACCTCCAGGGCCCTTTGATGTTCATGGGCTCCCCAGTACTCGCAGCGGCCCCGGGCGCGGGTTAGCACCCTGTAGTTCACCGAGCCGCTGATGGGGTGCGATGGCGGCTGCGGTGGGCAAACACCTCATCGCCGCGTTGCTCGTGGAAGGCATCAAGGCGCTCGCGGCATAGCTACAGCAGCTCGTCGCCGCCGATAAGGCTGTAGGCGCCGTTGCCGTAGGCGGTGATGCCATTTCCGGTGAGCACGTGCCCACCATCCGCTTCCCAGGATCCGCCGGGCCACATCCTGCGCCGGGGCGGGGCTGGCTTGTTGCACGGCAAATCCGCGGCCCGTCAGGCCATCGCACCTGCTGGGATCCCTTCTGGCTGTACCGCCCCAGTCCCCCACCCAAAGACTGATGACAAAAGGCACACAGAGTCTTATGGTGTTGCCATGAAGCCCTTTCGCTGGAGCTCAGCCAAGAACGAGGTCCTTCAGCTTCAACGAGGCGTTTCCTTCGAGGCCGTGGTGGTTGCCATCGAATCCGGTGATCTGCTCGACATCGTTGAGCATCCGAACCAGGCCCGCTACCCAGGCCAGCGCATTCTTGTCGTTCTGATCTGCGGCTATGTCCATCTGGTGCCTTATGTCGAGGCCGAAGATCACCTCTTTCTCAAAACCATCATTCCCAGCCGCAAAGCCACCATCGCCTACCGCCCAGGAGACGCACCATGAACCCCCTTGATCAAGAAGAGCAGGAGATCCTGGAAGCCTTCGAAGCGGGCACTCTCCGTTCCGTGGCTACGGCTGCAGAGCGCTCCCGCCTGGAAGCCTCCGCAAGATCAACGGCCAGCAAGGATCAGCGCATCAACATTCGCCTCACCAGTGAGGATTTAGGCGCCTTGCGTGCCCGTGCACTGCAGGAGGGCATTCCCTACCAGACCCTGATCACCAGTGTCCTTCACAAGTACGTGAGCGGCAGGCTTCTCGATCGACCCTGAACGTGCGCAGCGTCGTGGTTTCGGACGGCCCGTCAGGTTGGCTCCCCTGCCTTCCTCGCAGCGGGTGATGCCATTGCGGTTGAAGGTGAACCTTGCCCACCATCCGTTTCACGCGCTCCGTGTAGGAGTCGCTCTGGGTCACGTCTTCCCCCAGGATCCGGCGGGCCACGTCATGCGCCGGGCCGGAACTGGGGTGGGCCAGCTCCTGCTTGCTGCCGACTACGGTTTCAGCCCGGTATCACGCACCATGTCCGTTCTCGGCAAGCAGGCCATCCTCGAAGCCATCGCCGAGGGGGCCATCACAATCTCGCCCTTCTGCGCGGAACGGGTTGGACCTGCCTCTGTGGATCTCACCCTGGCCAGCACCTTTCGCGTGTTCCGCAAGGTGCACCAGGTGATCGAGGTGGGCGACGACACCGATTACCGCGCCTTCACCGACAAGATCGAGGTTGAACAGGGCGGCAGCATCCTGATCATGCCCGGGGAAACCGTGCTGGGCATCACCCGCGAGCGGCTCACCCTCGGGCCCGGGATCTGTGGGTGGCTGGAGGGTCGCAGCCGCTTTGCCCGTCTCGGCTTGATGGTTCACATCAGCGCTCCATTCATGGGGCCCGGTATTGACAGCCAACAGGTGCTGGAGATGAGCAATTTTGGCCCGGCGCCCTTGGCGGTTGCACCGGGTTTGCCGATCTGCCAGTTCGTGTTTCAGCGGCTGGATGGAAACGAACGCTACGTGGGCCTTTTTGCGGGTCAGACGCACCTCACGTTCTGAGCTGGGGTCAAGCGGTGAGCAGCCTGCACCAGGCAGTGCTGCTAGGCACTCAGAGCCAGCCGGGATCTTGCCCAGCCAGCGATCTGGCTCGCGGTGTGTGCTTAAGCCGCGGGCGGCTGGGTTGAATGGTGCTCCCGAACACTTTGGCCATGGGAGAGGATGGTAGATGGTCTTATTTTTTGTGGCCGGGGGGGTATGTTGGCCATGTCTGTTTTACTGATTACCTGCCGATTTCCGATGGTGCCTGAGGCCGGCCGCTCTCGCCTGGGAATTCCAGGACATGGTTCCATTGTCTGTGCTGGGTTGCATCTGCATGGCTGATCGGGGCGTTGTCTATCTCGCGGTTCAGCAGTTCGGTTATCTGGAAGCGGCTCTGATCAGTGCCCTGGCACTGCGGGCTCTCCATCCCCATCTGCCGATCACCGTTGTGTCGGATCTGTCCGCTTTGGCCGAGTTGCCTCTCGATCGCCATGGCCTCGAGGCCCATCTGCTGCAGCCAGTGCCCGTCGGCACAGATCTGAGCCTGTCCCGGGCCGTGAAAACGCGCATCCACAACTTCAGCAGCCACCGGGACACGCTCTACCTGGATGCGGACATGCTGCCGGTGCAGCCCCTCACCAGTCTCTGGAGCATCCTTGAACAGGGCGACGTGGCCCTCGTGCCCGACCGGCTGCCGGAGATCGGCCTGTGCGACCACATCGCCCCGGAGGAGGTGGCCTACACCTTGGAGCGACTGGCCCCCAGCACTCGCCAGTTCAACAGTGGCCTGATCCTCTGGAGGCGCAGTGCTGCCAGCACGGCGCTGTTCGAGGCGTGGCATCGCGAATGGCGGCGGTTCGGGCGCCATGACCAACTGGCCCTGGCCCGGGCCATTGCCGCCAGCCACACTTCCGTGCTGGAGCTTCCCCGCCGCTACAACCTCTCTCCCCGGGACGCCGAACCTCTGCTCAAGCAGGGCGAACCGGCCAACCTGCTCCACTGCTGGGGAGGCAAGGTGACCAGCGGTCGCTTCCGCAGGTTGGCCAGACGCTTCTGTCCGCAGGCGCTGGAAACCGCGGAGCAGCTGCTGGCGACCATTGCCGAGCCTCTGCTCAGCGCCTGAGATCGAAGCGATCAGCCTCCATCACCTTCACCCAGGCGCTCACGAAGTCGCACACGAAGCGACCGGCGCCGTCGCTCTGGGCATACACCTCGGCGATGGCGCGCAGCTGGGAGCTGGAGCCGAGCACCAGATCCACCCGAGTGCCGCTCCAGCGCAGCGCCCCGCTGCGGCGATCGCGGCCCTCAAACAGCTCGCCGGTCTCATCGACGGGGGCCCAGGTGGTCGCCATGTCGAGCAGGTTCACGAAGAAGTCGGGGCTCAGCACACCGGGGCGCTCGCTGAACACGCCATGGCGGCTGCCGCCGGTGTTGGCGCCCAGCACCCGCAGGCCGCCCACCAGCACGGTCATCTCCGGGGCGCTCAGGCCCAGCAGCTGGGCCCGGTCCACCAGCAGGTGCTCCGCTGCCACGCTCATCGGCCCCTTCTGCCAGTTGCGGAAGCCATCGGCCTGGGGCTCCATCACCGCAAACGAGGCCGCATCGGTTTGCTCCTGGTCGGCATCCATCCGGCCCGGTGTGAAGGGCACCTCCAGCGGCTGGCCGGCGGCGGCGGCGGCCTGCTCCACGCCCACGCCACCGGCCAGCACGATCAGATCCGCCAGTGACACCCGCACGCCATCGCTGCGGGAGGCGTTGAAGGCCTGCTGGATGCCCTCCAGCACGCCCAGCACCCGCTGCAGCTGCTCGGGCTGGTTCACGGCCCAATCCTTCTGCGGGGCCAGGCGCACCCGGGCGCCGTTGGCGCCGCCACGTTTGTCGGAGCCGCGGAAGGTGGAGGCCGAGGCCCAGGCGGTGCTCACCAGCTCCGCCACGCTGAGCCCGGAGGCGGCCACGCGCGCCTTGAGGTCGGCGATGGCGGCCCCGTCCACCAGGGGATGGTTCACCGCCGGGATCGGGTCTTGCCAGATCAGCTCCTCGGCGGGCACTTCAGGGCCGAGATAAAGGGTCTTGGGCCCCATGTCGCGGTGGGTGAGCTTGAACCAGGCGCGGGCGAAGGCGTCGGCAAAGGCCTCCGGGTGCTGGTGGAAATGGCGCGAGATCGGCTCGTAGATCGGATCGAAGCGCAGCGACAGATCCGCCGTGGTCATCATCGGCGGGTGCTTGAGCCCGGGGATGTGGGCGTCGGGGATCAGGTGTTCCTCGCGGCAGTTCTTCGCCTGCCACTGCCAGGCGCCGGCGGGGCTCTTGATCAGCTCCCACTCGTAGCCGAAGAGCATGTCGAAGTAGCCCATGTCCCAGCGGGTGGGGTTGGGTTTCCAGGCACCCTCGATGCCGCTGGTGGTGGCATCGGCCCCCTTGCCGCTGCCGTGGCGGTTGGCCCAGCCCAGGCCCATCGCCTCCAGCGGCGCCCCCTCCGGCGGCGGCCCCACCAGCTCGGCGCTGCCGGCGCCATGGGCCTTGCCGAAGGTGTGGCCGCCGGCGGTGAGCGCCACGGTCTCTTCGTCATTCATTGCCATGCGGGCAAAGGTCTCGCGCACGTCGCGCCCCGACGCCACCGGATCGGGCACCCCGTTGGGACCCTCGGGGTTCACGTAGATCAAGCCCATCTGCACGGCGGCCAGCGGGTTTTCCAGCTGACGATCGCCGCTGTAGCGCTCATCGCCGAGCCAGGTGGTCTCGTTGCCCCAGTAGATGTCTTCTTCGGGCTGCCAGATGTCGGCGCGGCCGCCGCCAAAGCCGAAGGTGCGCAGCCCCATCGATTCGAGGGCGGCGTTGCCGGCCAGGATCATCAGGTCGGCCCAGGAGATGCGGTTGCCGTATTTCTGCTTGATTGGCCACAGCAGCCGGCGGGCCTTGTCCAGGTTGCCGTTGTCGGGCCAGCTGTTGATCGGTGCAAAGCGCTGGTTGCCGGTGCCGCCACCGCCGCGGCCATCGGCGGTGCGGTAGGTGCCGGCGCTATGCCAGGCCATGCGGATGAACAGGCCGCCGTAGTGGCCCCAGTCGGCCGGCCACCACTCCTGGGAGTCGGTCATCAGGGCGATCAGGTCGCGCTTGAGGGCCTGGTAGTCGAGCGTCTCGAACGCCTCGGAGTAGTTGAACGCCTCGCCCAGCGGGTTGGACGCCGGGTTGTGCTGGTGGAGGATCGCCAGGTTGAGCTGCTGGGGCCACCAGTCGCGCGGCGCGGGGCCGCGGCCTGCCACCGCCATCGGGGCGGCGCCGTGGTTGAAGGGGCACTTGCCGAGTTCGGTCATGGCTGGCGCGGGCTTCGGTTTGGCGTGCTTTCCGGACCGTAGGCAGCACGCTCAGGGGCGTTCAGCGGCGGTCACACGCTGTGATGTGGCGGCTCAAGCATCAGTTCCGCCCGCGATCTGCAGCCCTTGTGTGTCACTTTCGGCCGACACGATTCGGGTTACGAATGAATGCGGCGCCCTCACCACATTGGCGACTTCCATAGAATCAAATCAGACCCAGGGCAATGGGAGCTGCGGCAGGTCGTTTCAGCGCGGCTTTGCAGCTGTTTCTCCTTGAATTCCGGGGAATCAGGGCGGAGCTCGTGCTGTCTGGCGCCTGCCCAATCAAGACAGTTTTTCAGGCCTGTTTTGTCAGGCCACTTTGGTCAGAAACGTGTTGTAAGGAAAGGAGGGAACTGTGAGCAACACCATCAACGAGGATCTTGTCAAACTTGACGCCACCAAGCCCGATCCCGTCAGCACTATGCGGGCGCAGGATCCGCCTGAGCTCGCGATTGCGCAGGGTGAGCTGGAACTCAACCGGCTGTGGCTGCGCTTCTCCGCTGCCCTGGCGGCGATGGACGTGGGTCCGACCCATTGGCCCCTCGATGGCTGGCTCCGCCTCGATGGAGATCGGCGGCCGCCGTTTCCGGTGATCCTGGTGCAGTTCAACGTCGATGGTGTGGGGGTGGTGCTCGGCATGGAGCACCCCGTGGCACCCGGGCGGCTGGGGGATCTCACCACCCAGGCCCATGGGGCGGGTTGCCGGCACCGCCCCGTGCTCTGCCAGGGGCGGGAGGCCTATTGCCGTGACAGGACGCTGCAGTACGCGGCGCTGCGCTTCGATCCCGAAGCCTGGCTGATCAGCGCGGGTTGCGGGGAGCCAGGTCGCTGGGGCGGCTGAGCACGAACACCGTCATGGCCGTGAGCAGGATCACCAGGGCCGTGACGCCAACGATGGCGGCGGTGTAGTCGGTTTGCATCGGGATCAGCTCCGGAGAACCCCAGGCCGGGGGCAGGACTCAGCCGCCGGGTGGCGATCTGCTGAAGCGAGTGTAACGGAGTGCAACAGCAGCCCATGAAAAAAGCCGCCCCTGGGGGCGGCTGCAGCTGATGGCAGCTGGGATCACCAGCGATTGCCGCCACCACCACCACCGCCACCGGCGGGACGGGGCTCGGCCTTGTTCACCCGGATCATCCGGCCCATCCACTCCACATCCTGGAGGTCGTCGATGGCCTTGGTTTCGTCGGTGGCCTCAGCCATCTCGACGAAGGCGAATCCGCGCTTGCGGCCGGTTTCCCGGTCGAGGGGAAGGGTGCACTTGCGCACCGAGCCGTACTCGGCGAACAACTGCTGAAGGTCCTCCACTTCGGCGTCGAAGGAGAGGTTGCCCACGTAAATGGTCATGAAATGAACGAACTTATGAACGCGATTCGTTGAATGCCCTGGAGAAAGTCGCTGGCCGAGCTGGAGACGTGCCGGATTGGGAAACCCTTCGGAACTCGTCGCCTGGAAGAAAACCTGCTGGAGAGTGGTCGTTGAATCCCCTTGAACCTACAGCACGGGGATGGACAACCCGGCAAGTGACTGCTCCCAGACCAGCAGCCACCAGGCCTGCAGCCAGCCTCCAGGCCGCCGGGTTCCGCCATCGGATTGACTGGCCGGACCTCTGTCCTCCCACCATGCCGATCGCGGTTCAGGAGCTGCTCGCCGCCCAGCGCTGGCGCTACGCCACCAAGAGCTTTGATCCCGCCCGATCCATCCCGGCCCAGCAGTGGCAGGCCCTGGAGGACTGCCTGGTGCTCAGTCCCTCCTCCTACGGCCTGCAGCCCTGGAAGTTCCTGGTGATCGACGATCCGGCCCTGCGCCAGGAGCTGCGCCCCCACTCCTGGAACCAGAGCCAGATCACCGATTGCTCCCACCTGGTGGTGCTGCTGGCCAAGCGCACGATCAGCGCCGCCGATGCCGACCGCTTCGTGGCTGCAACAGCCGCTGCCCGCGGCCTGGAGCTCTCCAGCCTCGATGCCTACCGCCAGCTGATCCAGGTGGATCTGATCGATGGTCCCCGTGCCGCCGAGATCGAGCGCTTCACCAGCAATCAGCTCTATATCGCCCTGGGCAACCTGATGACCTCGTGCGCCCTGCTCGGCATCGACACCTGCCCGATCGAGGGCTTCTCGCCGGCCGAGTACGACCGCATCCTCGGCCTCGAGACCAGCCCCTACCGCACCCGCGTGGCGTGCGCCTGCGGCTACCGCGCCGCCGACGACAAGTACGCCAACCTGGCCAAGGTGCGCTACCCCGCCAGCGAGCTGATCGAGCACCGCTGATCTTGGCCGGCCAGCAGCCGTTTGCGCAGGTCGTCCACCAGCACCACCAGCACCGGCAAGGGCAGCATCCAGCCCAACCAGCCGGCCGGGAAGGGGGCCAGCTCCAGCACGGCCGCCAGGGGGGCCACCTGCACCAGCAGGACGGCGATCGCCAGTTCGCTGCCGATGCCGAGCCCCAGCAGGGGGTTCCGGCGCAGCCAGCCCAGGCCCGGGCGCCCCAGCACCGGCTGCCGGTCGCTGCGGCAGGCCATCAACACGCCCAGCTGGCCGAGCACGATGGTGGTGAAGGTGGCGGCGGAGGCCTGCCGCTGCACGACCTGCCACGCCGGCTCTGCGGTACCGGCCAGGAGTGCCGGTGCCAGCGCCCGCAGCTGCGCCAGCCCCACCCCCTCGGCCCGCCAGGCGAGCAGGTAGGCGGCCATGGCCAGCCCCGCCTCCACCGCGCCGAGCAGCAGATAGCCCCTCAGCATCACGGCCCTGGTGAGCAGCGGCTGATCCCGGTGCCGCGGGGGGCTCTGCATGCTGCCCGCCTCCGGCGGCTCTGCGCCGAGGGCCAGGGCCGGCAGCAGATCGGTGCCCAGATCCACCGCCAGGATCTGCAGCACCGTGAGGGCGGCGGGGATGGCCAGGGTGAGCATGGCCAGGAAGGGCAGCATCTCGGACACGTTGCTGGCCAGCACGTAGGGCAGGAACTTGCCGATGTTCGCCACCACGCCACGGCCGAAGCGCACCGCCGTGACGATCGTGGCGAAGTTGTCGTCGAGCAGCACGATGTCGGCGGCCTCCCGGGCCCCATCGGTACCCACCAGCCCCATGGCCACCCCCACGTCGGCGGCGCGCAGGGCCGGGGCGTCGTTGACGCCATCGCCGGTCACGGCCACCACCTCCCCCAGGGCGCGGTAGGCCTGCACCAGGCGCAGCTTCTGCTCCGGTGCCATGCGGGCGAACACCAGCCGGCGCCGATACCGGAGCAGCTGGCGCAGCTGGGCGTCGCTGAGGCCGTCGAGGTGGTTGCCCTCGATCACCCGCACCGGATCGAGGCTTGCGGGCTGGGGCCCCTCCAGCAGCCCGATCTGCTCGGCGATCGCCTGGGCGGTGAGGCCGTAGTCACCGGTCACCATCGTGACCCGGATGCCCGCCTGGTGGCAGCGGCGGATCGCCTCGGGCACCTCCGGCCTTGGCGGGTCGTAGAGGGCCACCAGCCCCACCAGCACCAGGTTCCGCTCCAGCTCTTCGGCCCGGGCGTCCAGCAGGGTGTGATCGCCCCGGCGCCGGGCCACCGCCAGTACCCGACAACCCTGGCTGGCCAGGGCGTCATTGGCCGCCAGCACCCGCTCACGTTCCTGCCGATTGAGGGGAACGGGCCCGCCGGCACCGAGCTGGGCGCTGCAGTGGGCGATCACCTCCACCGGTGCCCCCTTGGTGATCGCCAGCAGCTCCTTGTCGCCGGCCTCCACCACCACCGTCATCCGCCGGCGACGGGAATCGAAGGGCAGCTCGCGCCGGCGGGGGTGGCTCCGGCGCAGGTTCTCCCTGTCGATCTGCCGCTCATCTGCCGCCACCAGCAGGGCGGCCTCGGTGGGATCGCCGATCCAGTGCGGGCCGCCGCCGCCGCGCTCGAGATGGGCGTTGGAGCAGAGGCAGGCCCCCTCCAGCAGGGCCGCTTCCAGGCTGTTGTCGCCACCGGGCAGCCAGGTGGCGCGCAGGGCCATGCGGTTGCAGGTGAGGGTGCCGGTCTTGTCACTGCAGATCACACTCACCGAGCCGAGCGTCTGCACCGCCGAGAGGCGGCGCACCAGGGCCCGCTCCCGCGCCATCCGCCGCACGGCGATCGCCAGGGCCAGGGTCACGGTGGGCAGTAGGCCCTCGGGCACGTTGGCCACCAGGATCCCCATCGCGAACACCAGGCTGGGCAGGGGGCCCAGGCCCACCAGCAGCCAGCTGAGGGCGAAGCTCAGCACGGCCATCGCCACGGCGATGGTGGTGATCGTGCGCACGATCCGCCCCACCTCCCGCTCCAGGCTGCTCTTGCCCCGCTCACTGCCCGCGGTGAGCCGGGCCACATGGCCGAACTCCGTTTCGGCACCGGTGCCATACACCAACGCCTCGCCCCGTCCCTGGACCACGGTGGTGCCGGCCAGCACCAGGTTGGCCTGCTCGCGCACCGGCAGGTCGCCGCGCCCGCTGGGGATGGGGCGGGCATGGCGGGCCACCGGCAGGGACTCCCCGGTGAGCACCGCCAGGTCGAGGCTCAGGGCGCTGGCGGCCACCAGGCGGCCATCGGCAGGCACCTGATCCCCCTCCTCCAGGGCGATCCGATCCCCCGGCACCAGCTCGGCCGCGTCCCGTTCCTGCAGCTGGCCGTCGCGCCACACCCGCACCCGCTGGGGCAGGGCCCGCCGCAGGGCCTCCAGGCTGCGCTCCGCCTGGTACTCCTGCCAGAAGGAGAACAGTCCGTTGATCAGCACCACCGCCCAGATCGCCCAGCCGAGGGCCGGCGTGCCCGCGGCAAAGGCCAGGGCACCGGCCACCCAGAGCAGCAGGGCCATCCCATGCAGCAGTTGATCCCCCAGCCGCAGGATCAGCGGACGCCTGGGGGCCGGCGGCAGCGCGTTGGCCCCGAACCGGGCCAGGCGTTCGCTTGCCTCCGTGGAGCTGAGCCCCTGGGCCGTGGTCTGCAGGGCAGCATGAAGCGCCTCGCCGCACAGTGACCACACGGGCTGGGCCGGCGACAGCTGCATGCCTGCAACCTAGGGAGGGCGGGCGGCTGCGGCCGGCTCTCCCCAGGTGGCCGCCCTCAAGCTGGCGGCCGGCCTCGGCTTGCTGGTGGGTGGCTCCCAGCTGCTCGTGCAGGGCGCCACCAGCGCGGCCCTGGCGCTGGGGGTGAGCACCACCGTGATCGGACTCACGATCGTGTCGGCCGGCACCTCGATGCCGGAGCTGATCACCTCCGTGGTGGCGGCCTATCGGGGCAAGGCTGATCTGGCGATCGGCAACGTGATCGGCAGCAATCTGCTCAACCAGCTGTTGATTCTGGGCGTGTGTGCCACCGTTTCAGGAGGCCGTGGCCTGGGCGTGGATGCGGTGATGATCCAGCGCGATCTGCCGATCATGGTGCTCACCACCCTGGCCTGCCTGCCGATCTTCGGCACCGGTGGGGTGATCACGCGCTTGGAAGGGGGGTTGCTGCTGTTTCTCTACGGGGCCTATCTGGTGGAGCAACTCCTGGTCAACATGGTGCCGACTCTGGCTGACGAGTACAGGTTGATCGCCCTGGTTGTTGTAGCACCGGCTGTGCTGATCGTTCTGGCCTGGCAGATGCTGGCCTGGCGTGAACACAGGCATCCTGGCGGATGACGAGCAGATGAAGAGCTGAGGAAATCTTCTCTCCTATCCTGGGCAAACCACCCTGGCGCCCAGGCTTTTGCTGCAGGACATTCTGATCATCCTGGTGTTGATCCTGGCCAACGGCCTGTTCTCCGGCACGGAACTGGCGATCGTCTCCGCCCGCCGCCACCGGCTTGAACGGTTCGCCCAGCAGGGACGGCATTCGGCCCGGGTGGCCCTGCGGCTGGCGGAATCGCCCAACCAGTTCCTCTCCACCGTGCAGATCGGCATCACCCTGATCGGCATCCTCACCGGTGCCGTGGGAGGCGCCACCATTGCCGATCGGCTGGCCACTCTGCTTAACCGCTTGCCCCTGCTGGGGGGCTACAGCGAGCCCCTCAGTTTCGCCCTGGTGGTGGCCGGGATCACCTTCCTCTCGGTGGTGCTCGGTGAGCTGGTGCCCAAGCGTCTGGCCCTGGCCAACCCGGAGCGCCTGGCCTGTGCCATGGCCCCCCTGATGGCCGCCATCTCCCGCTCCGGCGCCCCGCTGGTGCATCTGCTGAGCAGCTCCACCGATGCCTTTCTGGCGCTGCTGGGGGTGGGCGACGCCGGCGAGCCCACCATCACCGAGGACGAGATCCGGGCGATGATCCGCCAGGGGGCAGATACCGGCGTGTTCGAGGCCGTGGAACACGACATGGTGCAACGGGTGCTGCGCCTGGGCGATCGCACGATCAAGAGCCTGATGACGCCGCGCACGGCCATCCGCTGGCTGGACCTGGAGGATCCCCTCGAGCAGAGCCTGCAGGCGGCGCTGGCCAGTCCCCACAGCCGCTTTCCCGTGGGCCACGGCAGCCTCGATCAATGCCTGGGCGTGGTGAGCGTGCGCAACCTGCTGGCCGCCCGAATCGCCGGCGACCCGGTGGACCTGCGCCAGCTGGTGCAGCCGCCGCTCTATGTGGCCGAAACCGCCAGGGCCCTGGCCGTGCTCGAGCAGTTCAAGCGCACCGGGGTGCATATCGCCCTGGTGAGCGATGAATTCGGTGGGGTGGATGGTCTGGTGACCCTGAACAACCTGATGGAGGGAATCGTGGGCGATCTCCCCTCCGTGGAGGAGCAGGACAGTCCCCAGATCACCACCCGGGAGGATGGATCCTGGCTGGTGGATGGCAGCCTGGATCTCGATGCCTTCACCGACCTGATCGGCCGCGACATCTTCGGCTTGGATGCGCAGGGCGCCTACCACACCCTGGCTGGGTTTGTGATGCATGGCCTCGAGCGCATTCCGCGGGAAGCCGATCAACTGGTACGACAGGGCTATTGCTTTGAAGTGGTGGATATGGATGGCAACCGGGTGGACAAGCTGCTCGTGCGTCCGCTGGCCAGCGCTCAGGAGTTGTAGTGCGGATCCAGCCAGCAGCGGGGCAGGGACTCACCTGAGGGAAAGCTCAGCTCCGCCTTGTTGAGGGCGGAGGGATCCTGCAGTTCCTCGCCCGCATGCAGCCGGCCGAGCACGCGCGGGGCGAAGGGGTCAAACAACTGCTGCAGATCGAGCACCTCCACCAGGCTGCTGTCATCGTCGTGGCGGATTTTCAGGAACATGGGCGGTCGCCTGAGGGGGGTGATGGCCCCACTTTGATCAGGTCTGCAGGGCTTGGTTGAGCACGGCTTGGTTGATCCGTCCCCAGCACGGGCAACAGGCTGCGCTGAAACCAGTCCACCGCTGGCATCGGCCGCAACAGCCGCCCCGCGGTGGCCGCCAGGGCAAGGGGTTCGGCCGGAGCCCGGCGGCTGGGCCACTGGCCCCCGCGCGGGTAGAGCAGCTCCTGCAGCTGCTGGTGCTGGCCGTCATCCAGGGGGCCCCACACGCAGCCCAGGCGGAAGCCGGAGCGCGCGGCAACCTGCACCGGCCAGCTCTGTCCGGCCAGGCTGAGCTGCAGCTGGGCAGGTCCGGGCACCCAGGCCTGCTGGGCCGCCGGATGGTCCGCCAGCTGCAGCTCCAGGCCCTCCTCGCTGATGGCGCTCAGCTCGGCCGCCTGGCCGTTGAGCAGCACCGACTGGCGCATGGCCAGCCAGGGGGTGGCGCTGCGCCGCGGCCGGTCGCGGCAGCAGCGCAGGCTGGCCAGCAGCAGCAGTGCATTGAGCAGGGCCCAGCCCAGGCCCACCGCCAGGGTGCTGGCCGAAACTGGCGCCAGGCTGAAGCGGGCGGTGCCCCGCAGGAGGGGCACCAGGTTCAGCGCCGCCACCACCTGCAGGCTGAGCAGCCCTAACAAGGGCAGCAGCAACCGCTTCTCCACTGCGCCGACGCGGCCACTGGGCAGGGCCTTGGGCGTGACCCGGAACGGCTGGGTTCGCCCCAGCAGGGTGGTGAGCACAGCCCAGGCCAGGGGCAGCAGCACAACCCAGCAATAGAGCTCCGGCATCAGGGCCGTGCGGCTGTGGGCACTGAACCAGCGGGCCAGCAGCAGCTGGGCCAGCACCAGCGGCAGGGCCATCGTGAGCAGCCCCGCGCCGCTCACCCGCAGCGGGGCCACCCCCAGCACCCCCAGGCTCAGGGGCATCAGCACCAGCACCAGCTGGGGCAGCACGTTCAGCCAGTGCAGGATGCCCTCGAGAAAGGCCAGCCGCTGCAGGGGATTCAGGCCCGGAATCCGCAGCGGGTTGGCGCCGGTGCGCAGGGTGTGCAGGGTGCCGCTGGGCCAGGCCGGCACTGAGCTTCTCGGGCAGGAACAGCAGGCGCCAGCCGGCGGCGGTGAGTCGGATGCCGGTGGCCAGATCCTCCGAAGGGCTGCCGGTTTCAAAGCCCCCCACCGCCAGCAGCGCCTGGCGCCGCACCACGAATAGGTGCCGGCACACACCACCGCCCCCAGCCGCTGGCGCACCGGCTCGATCCAGCGGTAGAAGCTCTCCTGGTCGGGCAGCAGCCAGCGCTCCAGGCCCAGGTTGCGGATCACCGGATCGGCGTTCATGTAGGTCTGGGGCGTCTGCACCAGCCCCACGCCGGGGTCGCGGAAGGGCGCCACCGTGCGCTGCAGGAACTCCCGCACGGGCACCACGTCGGCATCGAACACGGCGATCAGTTCCCCCTCCAGCCGGGGCAGCACATGGTTGAGATTGCCGGCCTTGGCGTGCTGGCGCTGCTCGCGGCTGCTGTAGTGGCAACCCAGCCGCCCGGCCAGGGCCGCCAGTTCGGGACGGGCTGCGTCATCGAGCAGCCACACCCGCACTTGTGGGTAGCGGAGGGCGCGGCAGCCGCGCAGGGAGCGTTCCATTACCTCAAGCGGTTCGCCATAGCTGGGCACCAGCACGTCCACCCAGGGCAGAACCTGCGGGTCGCTGCTGACGTCGGCTTGCCCCGATGGGCCTGGGGGCTCCGGCGCCAGGCTGAACAGCAGCTGCAGAAAGCCGTGGGCGAGCAGCCACAGCTCACAGGCCAGCAGCAGCACGGCTCAGGGCCGCCGCCAGGGGGGAGTCGAGGTTGAGGGTGGCGGTGACGCGCCAGTGCAGGTAGCGGGCCGTGAGCAGGGCCAGCAGCAGCACGGCCCAGGGGAGGCGCATCAGCCTGGGGGCTGGGGAGCAGGGGCCGGAGCAAACGGCGGACAGATCCGCTGTTCGAAGTTGCAGCCGTAGATCGTGGGCTTCTGCCAGCTCAGGGGGATCTCCAGCAGGTCGCGGGGGCCGGTGATGCCCTGGGTGATGAAGATCAGGGCCGCCAGGGCGTTGGCGCTGAGGTGCAGCCGCCGCCAGCGCAGCTGGCGCTGAATTTCAGGCTGGGCGGCCAGGGAAAAGAGCAGCAGGCCGGTGAGCCCCATCCCGCCCCAGAAGTGCGATTGCCAGAAGGCCGGATCCAGCGGGTTGTCGCTCAGGCGCCACACCTCCGGTTGCATTCCCAGGCCGATCACGCCGATCCAGCTGAGCAGTGCGAAGCTGGCCCGGTAGAGCGGCTGCCGCACCCGCCAGAGGGCCGCCAGGGCCAGCACACTGCCGGCCAGCACGAGCAGCAGCAGGCCGGAGCGGCCCGGATCGAGCTGGCTGGGTTGCTTGGTAAGGATCACCACCGCGTAGGCGATCAGCTGGATGGTCACCACCGCCGCCGTGAGCCAGCGCCCCAGGGCCGTGTGTTCAGCACCTGAGGTCACCGGCGCCTTGCTCTGGTTGAGCCGGCGGCGGCGGGTCTGGTTCGCCAGCTGGAGTGTGGCGCCGAGCAGGGGATACACCAGGGCAACGGCCAGGGCAGGGTGCAAGAGCCAGAGCCAGTCAACGGTGGTCATCGCCTGAAGGGGTGCACTCAGCTCCCAGGCCAAACCTTAGGCAAATCGCCGCGGACGGGGCCAATCCCATGGCGCCGATCCAACCGGCTATTCGGCGGTTCCATTGAAACGCCCGTCTTCGCTGACGCAGAGGATCCAGCTATGGGCTTCTGGATCACAGGGCCCAGGGCGCCTGCTCCAGGGGCGTGGGCCTTCCGTACAGAAAGCCCTGGCCCACCGCGCAGCCCATGGCCAGCATTGCCTGGTGCTGGGCCTCGGTTTCGATGCCCTCGGCCACCACGACCAGGCCCAGATCCTGAAACACCTGCACAAACCCCCGCACTAGGGCAGTGGTTCGCCCGTCCTCCGTGACCCGGGCGATGATCGAGCGATCGATCTTCACCTGGTCGATCGGCAGCTCACTGAGCCAGGCGAGGCTGGAGTAGCCCGTGCCGAAGTCATCCAAGGCGATCGTCACCCCGGCCTGCTGCAGTCGGCTGAGGTTGTGGTGGGCGCGGGCATGGGCCTTGAGCAGCACGGTTTCTGTGATTTCCACGCTGAGGGCGCCCAGATCAGCGCTGCACTCCTCCTGCAACATCAGCAGCTCATCGGCCAGCTGCTCCTGCTCGAGGTGCTGGGGGCTGATGTTGATGGCCAGCTGCCAGGGCAGCCCTGCTGCCTGCCAAAGGGCAAGGGTGCGCAGCGCCTGCGCCATCACCCAGCGTTCCACGGGCACGATCAGTCCTGAGCGCTCGGCCACCGGGATGAACTCCTCCGGGCTCACCAGCTCCGCTGCCGCCGTGTGCAGGCGCACCAGGGCCTCGGCCCCGAGCACGGTGCCGCTGGCGAGATCCACCAGGGGCTGCCCATGCAGCAGCAGCCTGTCGTGGCGCAGGGCCTGCTCCAGGTGGTGGCGAAGGTCCACACCATGCTGCACCCGCTGATCTGAGGTGTGGCTGTAGACGGCGATGCCGTCCCGGCCGCGGCTCTTCACCTCGTACATCGTTAGATCCGCCCGCCGCAGCAGTTCCTCCGGGCTGAGGCCACCAGGGCCGCCCCCCTCGGTGTTGTTGCTGAACGCCACCCCCATGCTGATCGAGAGGTAGAGCTCATCACCCTTGCAGTGCCAGGGTTCAGCCAGGCAGCTGCGCAGCGTCTCAGCCCTGCCAAGGGCTTCCTCGCGGTGCTGGAGATCATCGATCAACACCACGAATTCATCGCCCCCCAGCCGCGCCATGGTGTCCTGCGGGCGCAGCACCGCTCGCATCCGGCGGGTGATCTCCTGCAGCAGGGTGTCGCCCACGGCATGGCCGTAGCGGTCGTTCACCTCCTTGAACTGGTCGAGATCGCAGAAGATCAGGGCGATGTGATGGGGCTGCCGGAGCAGGGCCCGCTCCAGCTGCTCCAGCAGTCCGCGACGGTTGGGGAGGCCCGTGAGCGGGTCGCTCACCGCCTGCTGCACCAGCTGCTGTTCACCGGCCTTGCGGTCGGACACGTCGCGCTGCACCGACACCCAGTGGGTGAACCAGCCATCGGCATCCGCCAGGGGGGCCACCTTGAGATCAATCCAGATCGGCTGGCCGTCGCGGCTGTAGTTGAGCACCTCCATCTCGCAGTGGTGCCATTGCCGCAGGTGTTCCCGGAAGCGGCCGGTCACGCTGAGGTCGGTGCCGGGGCCCTGGAACAGCCGGGGGCTGCGGCCGAGCAGCTCATGCGGGGCATAGCCGGTCTGCTCGCTGAGGCTGGCGTTGGCGTACACGATCACCGGCCCGGGCGAGTTGATCGGTTCAGCCAGGGTGATCAGCAGGGCGTCCTGCACAGCGTTGAACAGGCCGCTGAACAGCTGCACCAGGGGATGGTCGATCGGCGATGCATCGCCGGTTTGCAGCACGCCGATGCCTACACCGGTATCGCTGCGGAACAGACGAATGCCCCGGAGCTCGCCCCTGGGGCCTGGCCGTTCGAGGTCCACTGGACCCTCGGCCAGCCGAGCAGCGTGCTCCTGCACGGCCTGATCCAGCGCCGGCCAGCAAGCGGCCAGCGGCTGCCCTGACCAGCTGGCGACGGGTCCCCCCAGCAATCGCTTCACCCAGCGGTCCAGCCAGCAGATCCTCCCCTCGCCATCGAGAAGAATCAGCCCATCGCCAGGAAGCAGGAGAAATCCCGGCAGCCTGGGACTCCAGCCAAGGGGTTCGGTTGCAGGGCGAGAGTTGCTGATTGTCGGCCCTGAAATCAGCAAGCAAACTTACGCCCGAAGCTCAGAGTGTGGGTTCAGAAGACCCAAAGATTCAGCAAATAAAGCCGAAAACGAAGATCGCAAGACGTTGCAGTCGCTTTTGATCCTCTGAACGTCAGTCTTGGCCATTCAGCCATTCAGCCAGGCCTCTGCTGCCGGCAGCTGCAGGGGGCGATCCCGGTCGAGGGCCTGCAGGCCCTCCAGGGTCTCGGCACTGCGCACCTCGACCGCATAGTGCATGGAGGAGGTCACCCCCGTGCCGCGGTAGCGGCCGCTCACCGGAGCCGCCAGCTGGTGGTCGGGGGCGGCGGTGAGGGCCACGTGGCCATCGGCCACGGCCAGGCCCAGGCTGGGGTCGTAGCCGCGCCAGCCGCCGCCGGGCAGGTACACCTCGGCCCAGGCGTGCAGCTCATGTTCACTCACCTCCTCAGGGTGGTGCATCGAATAGCCGCTCACGAAGCGGGCCGCCAGACCCAGGCTGCGGCAGGCGTGCACGTAGAGCATGGCGGTGTCACGGCAGGCGCCGGTGCGGCTGGCGAGGGTGTCGGCGGCGGCCATCGGCTCCCCGTCTGGCCGGCCGATGTGGTGGAAGCCCTGGTGGATGGTGTCGGCCAGATGGCCCAGGAAGCGGATGGTGTCGCCCTCCACCTCCGCCGCCCGATCCGCCGCCCACCGGCACACCGCAGCGTCAATCGGTTCGGCGCCCGCCAGGCAGGGGGCCAGGGACAGGGTTTCGTCGGCCGGGTAGGTGGCCGGCAGGCGGCGGGCCGCCGGATCGCTCACGATCCAGTCGAAGGGGTTGGAGCGCAGGGTGCGCACCACCAGGTCCACTTCGATGCTGAGCGAGTCCTGCAGCGCATCGAACCACAGCACCACCGCTTCGCTGCCGTTGGCTTCCAGCACCCGGGAGCTGCCGCTCGCCTGCGGATGGATACTGAGCCCGTGGTGGATCAGCTGCTGGGCGGGGTCGCTGCGGGGGATCAGGCGCAGGACGGTCGGTTCCAGAAACACCGGCCGCTCGTAGGCGTAGCGGAGGGCGTGGCGGATGTGAAACAGCATGGACCCTTCTCCTGCCCTTCAGGATCGGTGCCGGATCCGGGGCTGACAACCCCCTGTGCCGGGGCTCATCGCGCCAGCAGCAGCATCAGCAGCAGCCCGGCGCTGAACCAGCCGAAGCGCAGGGCGCCGGAGCGCAGGCTGGTGCTGGTCTTGATCTCCGGCACCAGGTCGGAGGCGGCAATGTAGAGAAAGTTGCCTCCGGCGAACAGCGCCAGGCCCGCCACCGGCAGCGACTGGGCCAGCAGCCAGGCCAGCACGGCCCCCAGGGGAAAGGTGAGGGCGGAGATGAGGTTCCAGCGCAGGGCTGCGCCGGCTGACCAGCCGCTGTGCAGCAGGATGGCGAAGTCGCCCAGCTCCTGGGGCAGTTCATGGGCCAGGGCCGCACACCAGGCCGCCACCCCCGCGGCGGGATTCAGCACAAACGTGCTGGCGATCCCCAGCCCGCCGATGAAATTGTGCAGGGCATCGCCCAGCAGGATGAGGATGGTCAGGGGCTCCTTGCCGTGCGCGCCCGGGCGGTGGGAATGGTGCCACTGGAGAAACAGTTCCAGGGCCAGGAATGTGCTGAATCCGGCCGCCACGTAGGGACTGCCGGCGCGGGCACCGATCGCACCCATGCCCTCCGGCAGCATATGGAACAGGGCCCCGCCCAGCAGCGACCCCGCTGCCAGCGACACCAGCGGCATCAGCAGCCGTTGCAGCGTGCGCGGCGGCAGCAGCAGGGTGAGACCTCCCACCATGGCCACCAGGCTCATCAGCAGCCCGCCCGTCAGGATCCAGACCAGGCTGCTCAGCTCTGCCACCACGCCAGGGCCTGCTGGTTGATCAGCAGGCCCACCAGGGTGAGCGCGGTCATCAGCAGCACCTGATCGGAGCGGGAATCGGGAATGCGGATATCGGCGATCAGGTGGATCACATTGCTGGCCGTGTAGATCAGGCTGAACCAGAACATGGCGGCCCGCCACTGCCCACTGGCGCTCCAGCCGCCGGGATCGGCGATGGCATGCACCGCCACCAGCAGGGCGGCCACCGGCAGCAGGAAGTAGAACAGCATCGCCAGAAACAACCGCGGCAGCCGGCCCGGCGCCACCTGGCTCTTGATCTCCACGGAGAGACCGTGAAAGAGGGGCATCAGGCCCAGTTCCACGTGGAACAGCATCACCAGCAACCAGGCGCCCCAGAGTCCGGCCAGACGCACGGGATGGGCAATCGCTGCGGCCTCGGCCATCTCAGGCGGTGCTGATGCTCCGTTCTAGTGAGATCCAGCCCTTCGTTCGGCCCGGCTGGCCCATCGGCGTTCAGCCTTCACCATGGCTGCGCTGCCAATGCAGATGGGCAGCGCCCCTGGGGGCTGGCGCCGGTGCATCGCTCACCAGCACCACTGAGCGGCAGGCGGCGATGCTGCTGCGCAGCAATGGGTAGCGCTCCACCATGGCGGCGTATTGCGCGGATTGGTAATAGGTCTGCTCCAGCCGCCGGTAGTGCAGTTGCTCACGCAGTGCTGGGTTCCCGGCCACGCCGAGGGACTCGCTGGAGGCGGCGACCCGGCGATCGTGCGCCGCAGATTGAAGGGGGATCGCTGAATTGGCGTCGGTCATGGTGGCCCGTGGGATGGGCGTGCCCGCAGGGCACAGCCGTTCTCTCAACCCTGCAGTACCTGGCAGCCTCTGGCCAGCATCAACGGCTCAAGGTGTGGGGGAGCACACAGCTCAACCTGCTCTGGCAGGGGGTGGGCCCTGGCGGCGATACGGCTGTCTGTGAATCACCTGGACCGGCCCACCTGCAGCTGCCTGGCAGTTCGCCCCGCGCGCTCCGGCGAGGATGCTGCTGGCGGGTTGTTGGCGAGGTTCAGCTACACCACGGCGGGGGATCGATTTGGAAGCGATGGCTTTTCAACGGCCCATGATCGTCTATGATCAATGGGAAATCGAGCCCCAAAAAATGCTCACCGGATCTGAACTGCTGGCCAAGGTCAAGGAACTGGGAGACGCCTCCAAGTCTGAACTGGTGCGCGAGTGCGGCTACGTGAGCACCAAGAAGGACGGCAGTGAGCGCCTCAACTTCACCGCCTTCTATGAAGCCCTGCTAGAGGCCAAGGGCCTCAGCCTGGGCAATGACGGTGCGGGCCGTGGCAAGGGCGGACGCAAGCTGAGCTATGTGGCCACCGTTCAGGGCAACGGCAACCTGCTGGTGGGCAAGGCCTACACCGCCATGCTCGATCTCAAGCCCGGTGATGAGTTCGAGATCAAGCTCGGCCGCAAGCAGATCAAGTTGATCCCTGCTGGTTCGGCCGAGGAAGAGTGATCAGGTGGCTCATCGCCATCCACCCAGTCCATGGACAGCTCCCGCGTGCAAGCCACGGGGAGCTTTTTTATTGGCTGGCGGCCGGGAGAGCGGCTGCGGCGAAGGTGGCGGCGTAGCCTGAAAAAAGCACTCCTTCGTCATGGCCGCAGCCTCGCTTCACCCTGCAGCCCTGCCTGCGCCATTGCACCCGGAGCAGTCCGCCCGCGGACTCAAGGCGTATCAACAGGCCACGGCAGAGGGTACGGCGGTCCAGGTGCAAGTCCATCCGTCTCCGCTGCCGCCAGGACACCGCGTTTATCGCACCAGCAGCTGGTAGACAATCCGCAAATCCTGAGGGACGCCCCCAGCCAAGGGAAAACCTGCCTAAACCGCACATCAGTTGTTCGATCACCGGTGCGGGGGCTGACCCACAGGCTGGCCCTTGGCCCGCTTCTGGGCGTGCTGCTCGCGGGCTGCACCACCTGGCCTGCCCTGCCCTGGCGTCAGGCTGGCAGTCAATCTGCGGCTCCTCTGAAGCGCGATGGCCGGCCGTTGGTGCTCACCGGCTTCACGGTGGTGCGCTCCATGGCGGAGGCCGTGGCCTGTGGGCGCCTGCAGGTGGAATCGCTGCTGGCTCCCGGTGAGGAGATCCATGCCCATCAGCCGGGCGAGAGGGAGCGTACCTGGCTGGCTCAGGCCGATCTCGTGCTGGTGCACGGACTGGGCCTGCAGCCCTGGCTCACTCCCCTGCTGGAGCAACGCCCCGCCCTGCCCACTGCCGATGTGACAGACGGCGTACGGCCCCTGGCCATTCCCTCGGGCCCGCGGGCGGGCCAGCCCGATCCCCACGCCTGGATGTCCCCCCGCCAGGCCCTCACCTATGTGGACAACATCCGCGATGCCTTCATCGCCCTTGACCCCGACAACGCCGCCACCTTCCAGGGGTGTGCTGATCGCTATGGCGCCGAGCTGGTTCGGCAGGATCAGCAACTGCGACAACGGCTCCAGCCCATTCCCGGGACCCAGCGGGTGCTGGTGAGCTGTGAGGGCTCCCTCGCCTACCTCGCAGGCGACTACAAGCTGGAGCAGATCTACCTCTGGCCGTCCCAGGCCACACCCCAGGTGGAGCCGGCCCGCCTTGATGCCATTGCCGCTGAGGTGCGCCAGCGCCGACTGCCATCCGTGTTCTGTGAGAGCACCTTTGACGACCGCCAGCAACGGCAGCTGGCCCAGCAGTCCGGGGCGCGTTTCGGTGGCACGCTCTACACCGATTCCGTTTCCAGCCTGGATGGCCTGGCCCCGAGCTACATCGAGCTGTTGCGCCACAACGTCGACCTGATCAAACGGGGCCTTAATCAGGGGGGCGGGGCGGCACCGGACTGAACCCTGGGTACAGCGGCTGGCCCCAGACAGAACAAAGCCCGGAGAGCTGGCTCCGGGCTTTGTTTCGCTCAACAGGTCATCAGCGGGGTCGGCCCCTGGGATGGCTGCCTTTGCGATCGATGGGATCGTCAGATCTTGATGGCCAGATCTGGAGATTCTTCAGTTGTTGGTCGGAGCTGCCGGCGCTGGCACCTGGGGCCAGGTGTCGATTGGGACGTTCCGTTGGGTCCGGGGCACCTGGGGCTGGGCCGTGAACGGCTGAGTCGTGAGCGGTGCAGTGGACGGCGACAGGGCGGTTTGTACAAACCAACCGCGACACGCCTGGAACGTCAGCGATCCGTCGAGAGTGTTGGAGCAGGGGCCGGATCGTCAGCGCGCTCCTGGCTGGTGCTCAGGGGGGGTGTCGTCCATCGATGGAGCCTCCGAATCCCGCTGCTGTCACGATCGGCCGGCCAGTGGGGAACGGCAAGGGCCTGGCGCCTGTTGCACATGGCTCTTCATCTCCGGCAACGGCTGTTCATGAAGGCCGGTTTACGCGACTGCTCGCCGCAGCTCTGCTGCGCCATTGCCGTGAAACGGCATCAGCTCTGCTGCAGAAGCGTTGCCGGGGATGACTGTCGCCATACTGCTTGGTGGACAGAGACGTTAAGTTGATGTCATAACCATTTTGAGTTGAAAGCGATGCTCACCGGCCCCGAGCTGCTCGCCAAGGTCAAGGAACTGGGCGATGCCTCCAAATCGGACCTGGTACGGGCCTGTGGCTATGTGAGCACTAAGAAGGACGGCTCCGAGCGTCTCAATTTCACCGCTTTCTATGAGGCGCTGCTTGAGGCCAAGGGCATGGATCTGGGCGGCGCAAGCCGGGGACGGGGCCAGGCCGGCCGCAAGCTCAGCTACTTCACCAAGGTGCAGTTCAACGGCAACCTGATGGTGGGCAGCGCCTACACCGCCCAGCTCGGTCTCCAGCCCGGCGACCAGTTCGAGATCAGACTGGGCCGCAAGCAGATCACCCTCGACCCGATCGCCAACCCCGGCGCCGCCTGATTCAGGCAGCCTCGCTGACCCCTGGGGCTGCAGGCCGCTCGGCCCGGAACAGGCCCACATCCACCCCCAGGTGCTGGTCGGGCCTGCCCGTGATCAACAGGGCGGTGCGCTGGCGGGTGGCGATCTGCCACATCCACTTGCTGAACAGGGCGATCCGGTTCTCGGTGTCGGGAGTGAAGGACAGGTGGGCCAGGGCCCACACCAGCCAGCCGGCCACCCCCGTGAGGTGAACCCCGCGCAGGTCGGCCACCGCGTACCAGGGGCCGATCACCGCCATGCTGCCCAGATCCAGCCAGCGGAACGGCGCCAGCGTGTCGCCGCGCAGGCGGGCCAGGATGTCGCGGGCCACCCAGCCGCCGGCCTGCACCGCCGGTCCGGCCATGCCCGGTAGCGGGATGCCCCCGTCGGTGTGGCGATAGCAACAGATGTCCCCCACCGCCCGGATCTCCGGATGGCCGGACACCGAGAAGTCTGGCTCCACCACCAGGCGACCGCCCCGGTCCACGCTGCAGCCGGTGCGCTCGCTGAGCAGCCGACCCAGGCGGGAGGCGCGCACGCCGGCCGTCCAGCAGATCGTGGCCGCATCCAGGTCCTGCTCGCCTGTGGAGCCACTGAGGCTCACCCGTCCTGGCGCGATGCCGTCCACCCTCAGGCCGAGCCGCAGCTCCACGCCGGCATCTTCCAGGTGGGCGGCGGCTGCGGCGGACAGGGGTTCGGCCATGGTGGGCAGCACCCGCTCCACCAGATCCACCAGCACCACGCGGCAGTCCTGCTGGCGGAGCTGCTTGAAATCCCGCTGCACCGCGCGGTGCATCAGTTCGATCAACGAGCCGGCCAGCTCACAGCCGGCTGGCCCGGCCCCCACCACCACCACGGTCTGCAGGAAGGCGCGGCGGTTGGGATCGCTGGTCTGCTCGGCCTCCTCCAGGGCCATCAGCAACCGCCGCCGGATCTCATCGGCGTGCTCCAGGATCTTCATCGGCGGCGCCAGAGGCCGCCACTCCTCCCGGCCAAAATAGGTGCTGCCCGAGCCCGTGGCCAGCACCAGCTGGTCGTAGCTGAAATGCTGGCCGTTGAGCACCAGCCGGCGCTCGTCGGGAAGGATGTCGGTGACCTCGCCCAGCAGGATCTGCACGTTGGGCGCATGGCCCACCATCTGGCGCAGGGGAGAGGCCACGTCCGCCTCCGAGACCAGGCCGGATGCCACTTGGTAGAGCAGAGGCTGGAAGAGGTTGAAGTTGCGCTTGTCGATCAGCGTGACCCGCACCGGCTGGCGGGCCAGGACGTGACAGATCTTCAGCCCGGCGAATCCGCCGCCCACGACCACCACCTGGGGCCAGCTGCGCATGGCCTCTTCGGGCGGATCCAGCTCCAGAAAGAAGCGCTCCACAGAACGGTGGGGGTTGGGTTGGCTTGGCGCTGAAATGACCCTATGGGCGGCCGGCCGTTCCGTGGGTAACGGTTCCAACGGTTGGTCGCGCGACGCCCGGGTCTGGCTTCCTGTATGCGTGTCCCATGACAGAGACGGTCGCGCCCGGAGCTGGTGCGTGATTATTTCTTCATAATTACGGCCGATCACGCCCATGTCTGCCGATCAGAGCTCCGCTGGCCAGACCTTGCTCTCCCTGGCGTCCCGGACGATGGTCCAGTTGCGCGAACTGGCACGGCAGCTGGGTTTGGGAAGCACCTACAGCGCCATGAGCCGCTCCCAGCTGCTGGACTCTCTCCAGCAGGTTCTCGGTTCAGCCGCCCCGGCGCCCCAGCAAGCTCGGGCCTCAGTTCCGGTGGCGGCCGTCCCGGCGGCAGCCGTCCCGGCGGCAGCCGTCCCGGTGGCGCCGGTGCCGGAGGCGGTCCCTGCAGCCAAGCCCGCCAGCTGGGTGAGCTTCCAGCCTCGCGATCCCCAGTGGGCCTCCGTGTGCTGGCAGCTCAGCGCCGTCGACCGCCAGCGCGCCATGGCCGCCGGCGCCCAGCAGCTGTGCCTGCGGGTGGCGGACGTGACCGGCCTGAGTGACGGTGCCACCCACCCCCACACCCTCCAGGAGGTGGTGGTGAATGGCGAGGCCAGTGAGTGGTATCTGCCGGTGCCGTTGAGCGACCGCGACTACCGGGTGGAGCTGGGTTATCGCCTGGATGGCGCGGGCTGGCTGTCTCTCGCCTTCTCTGCAACGGCGCGGGTGCCCGCCGAATCGTTCGCCGCCGCAGTGACCCCGGGCTTCGCGCCCTTCTCCATCGCTCCCGTGGAGATCCCCCAGGCCGATCTGCCGTTACCGGTGCACGCTGGAGGAGTGGATCACGAGCGCTTCTACCAGCAGGCGATGGCCGCCGGTCCCCGGCGCCTGCGGGTGGGGTCGGAGCTGTATCAGGACCACATCCACGGGCTGGAGAGCGGTGCCGGTGAGCTGGCCCAGGCCTCAGGCGCCGGTGTGTGGGCCAGCGGACGCAGCGAATCCGGTGCCGGCCTGGCCCGGCCCCGCTCTTTCTGGCTGGTGGCCGACGCCGAGCTGATTGTGTATGGCGCCACCGAACCCAGCGCCAGCCTCACCATCGGCGACCGCCAGGTGCCGCTCCAGGCCGACGGCACCTTCCACCTGCATGTGCCCTTCGCCGATGGCGATCAGATCTACCCGATCCGTGCCGTGGCCGCCGATGGCGAGCAGGAGCGCTCCATCCGTCTCGACTTCCAGCGCCAGACCCCCGAAGCCCGGGTGAACAGCCGCGAGGAAGCGCAACTGGAGTGGTTCTGATCAGCGGGCGTCCCCACTGCCAGCCCGGGAGGTGCGCTCTCCTTGATCTTGCGCCATCAGCTTGTACCCCGCATCTCACTGGGAGAACAGCCAAACAGTCTCTTGAAGTCGCTGCTGAAGTGGCCCAAACTGCGGTAGCCGCAGTCCAGGGCTATCTCGCGCACTGAGTGCTTCGGGCCTGGCTGGCCCAGCTGCGCTACGGCCTTCCTCAGCCGCTGTTCACGGATCCACTGTTTAGGGGTGGCGCTCAGCCGTTGGCGGAAGGCATATTGCAACGCCCGTCTGGAGTAGTGGCTGCGGGCCTCAAGGTCGCTCAGTCGCAGGGGCTGGTCGAGGTTGGCGCGGATGTAGTCGATCAGGGCGTCGAACGAGTCCCGGCTGCGACTGATGCAGGCCGTGGTTTGCGCATCCCGTTTCACTCCGTTCCGCCACGGAGACGGCATGAGCCATCCGGCCACGAAGCGCAGGATCACATCGTCAAGGGTCAGGTTCCTGGCAAGCTTTGGGTCGCTCCCCAGGCATTGATCCATGGAGCGAACCAGGCTGTGCAGGGCCAAGGCCTGGGCTGCCGCTGCCGGCAGGCAGCGGGGCGAAAACAGGGCAAAGGCCCTGCTCTGAGCTGATGTCCAGCCCTCCACTCCGGCCAATGCAGCTCCTGCGGCCGCCACAGCCGTGGGGCTGAAGCGCAGCACCGCCAGGTGATGGGCACCCTCGGCCACAAAGCCACCCACCGGTAGCAGCGCCACACTTCCGGATTTGCAGCGCAGATCTCTGGAGGTGAACTTGGCATCTGATGCATGACAGAGGCTCTGGATCTGGTTGTGGCCCTCGAAGCACACCAGCAGGTGCAGCTCGCCAGAGTCACCGATGGCGATGCGATGGGGTGTGGCCGTGCAGCTGGTGAGGGCGATGCGGTTGAGCTGAACGGAGCCCAGCCGATGGAGACAGAGGTGATCGGCCACCAGGCTGCGGAAGCTGTGCAGGGGCCCAAGCCCACTGTAAGCCTGGGTTATTGCGTAGGGATCTCGATAGGCAATCGTCGCTACATGTACCAGCCCTGGCGAAGTGAATGAGGATGTGCTCAACCCCGTGCAGCAGCTGGACTCAGGTTTAACGCTATTCAGACTCACTGCCGCGCGTCTGCAGCAGATCAGGCGCAGAATCGAAGCAGTGGTGACTGTTTGTTTGCAGCTCCCCATGTATGCAGTTTGTGCATAGTCAGGGCATGGTGCTTCGTTTTCCGGATCAACTGAATTGTCGCCGCAATGGGCCTTTTGCAAAGCGATGACAGAGTCCTTGAAGCTCGCATCAGTGCAGCAAGCAGTCATCACCCCCTCAGTTCGCAAGTGGCTGTGTTGAGAGCGGTTGGGGAATTGACTTGGATCTGATCGGGGATGGATGCTCAGACTAACAGCTCAAGTCCACCATGAATGCTGAGGATGAATCAGCAGATCAGCGATGATACGCATCACTTGCTGCTATTGGCTGCAGAAGCGATGTAGACCTATCGCGTATTGATCGACGACCGCTGCAGGCAGCTATGAAGGCTATGGCCAGCATTCTCAACTGCCTGTACCACTGGAGAATATCCATGAACGACCGTCTGCACGTGTTGCAACGCCAGCCCAGACGTATTTCAATCACCCTCAGCTATCACGTGCATGAAGCCCTGCTCAACCGCTCAGAGGAGGAGGGGCGCTCGGTATCCAATCTCTGTGCCTTTCTCCTGGAGGAAGCCCTCCGGAATGATGGATTCAGGCTGGCGTCGCCAGCTCCCGGTCAGATGCTGGCGCCACCGGTTTCCGGCAATGGTCACCAGCCCCTCAACCCGCGACTGCAGCAGCAGAAGACAGACCGTTGACTCTCACCTGAGCCCCAGCGAAGGATGGAGAACGGGGGTGAGAGCAGCACGCAGCTTCTTGAGTGCGCGCTGCTCAATCACCTGCACCTGGTAGCGGGTCTTGCCGGTCTGGCTGGCCAGTTGCATCAGGGATTGCCCCCGCCCTTCCCGGTAGCGCTGTTGCAGAACATTGAGCTCCAGAGCGGAAAGCTGGTGGAGGTGGCCATGCAGCCAGGCGTAATCCTCCTCCGCCTCGGGCCTATGGCCATCCGTCACCGTATCCAGGAGTGTGAGGTCGCCGGCATCCGCTGAACCCAGGCTCTGATCGAGGGACACCAGGCAGTTCAGTTGCCGGATCGAGAGAGCCAGTTCTATCCGGCGCGGCGCCTCCTCCAGGCGCCTCGACAGCTCGGAGATCGGCAGGGGCTTGCCGTCGCTGTCGCAGAGCCCCTCGATCTTGCCCATCAGGTTCACCAGTGCCACCGGCACGCGCACGGTGGGGTGAACCTCCTGGATGTGCCGGCTCACCGCCTGGCGGATCCACCAGTAGGCAAAGGTGGAGAAGCGGTAACCCCGCTTGGGGTCGAACTTCTCCACCGCCCGGATCAAGCCGATATTGCCGGCCTGCACCAGGTCGATCGGTTCAATGGCCAGATGGGCGAAGCGTCTTCGGTAGCGCGTCACCACACTCACCACCAATCGGAGATTGGCGGACACAATTCGATCCAGAGCCCGTTTGCCCCTGCGGGCCACAGCAGCTGGGGCATTCTCGTGATCTTGCCATTCTCGAACAAGCCGACCGAGATGGAGTTCTTCTTCACCGGTGAGAAGGGGCACCCGGCTGATGGAGTTGAGATAGTCACCCAGTGCGTCGGACATCATGACCCGTTGTGTGGCGATGTCATGCTCCAGGATGCGAGTGCCCCCTGATTGACCTGCAGCGTGTTCAGAGCTGTTCCGCTGCAATCAGCGGCGGCTGCGCTACAGATGAGAGCTGAGATACAGCTCAGGCAACCGGTGCAGCGCGCAGCTTGTTGCGGCGTGCATTCTCTTCCAGGTCGCAGGGAAGGTAATCACCGCAAACATGATTGGCAGTGGTGTAGGGCCAGATTGCGATCGGTATTTGCAGTTCACCAGCCGCTTCAGCAGTAAGATTGCCGCAATTCGGCTGACGCACCACCTGGGAGCTCCAGCGCAGCAGCACACTGGCGACGCTGTAGTGGCTGGGAGCCGAACGGGTGCATGGAGCCAGGTCGCCGAAGTTGGTGCGCTCCAGCCTTTGGGCGGTGTCCCAGTAGTTGCAGGTGTGGCAATGGCGGGTATTCATCAGCTCACTCCACCGGGATGGCTGTCGCCTGGGATGGGTGCACGCCGTCCTTGCGGGCAACCTCCACCGTCAACACCCCCTTCTCACAGTGGGCATGCACGGAGCCGGCTTCGGCATCGTCTGGGAGCGAGAAACAACGGCTGAAGCGACCGTACAAGCGTTCTACCCGGAAGAATTTGGGTTTGCTGTCCTCGCGCTCGAGCTTTCGTTCGCCGGCAATCGTGAGCATGTTGCCTTCAACGGAAACCGTCAGGTCCTGCTTTTCCATACCAGGAACGTCGACTTTGAACACGTAGCCGTCGTCAGCCTCGATGATGTCGAGCCTGGGGCTCTGGGCCATCACCGACAGCGACGACTGGGGACGCAAGAGCTGCCAGTTCAGCAGCCGATCCATCAGTGATTCGATCTCATTGAGGGGTTCCCAGCGGGTGAGGTTCATGGTGCCGTTCAGTGAGGGTGAGGTCAATCACACCGTATGCACAGCCCATTGCCGGGGATGCTGATTCAGGACATCAGCCTTCGATCTGCCGCGATTGGAACCGGTTGCTGAATCGGCCGCTCAACGAGCCCCTCTTCTGCCTGTTTTTCACCGGCCACGGCGCGTTCCAGCAGATAGGCGGCCAGATTGGAGATGGAGCGTCCTTCCCTGGTACTGCGCTCCAGCAGGGTTCGATAGATCTGATCCGGCAAGGTGACGGTGATGCGCCTGGGTTTGCGGAACAACAGGCCTCCTCGGTCGCTGGCCAGGCTGCGCGTTTCCGCATGGGCTTCAGCCATCAAGTCACTCCTGCAACGGCGTCCTGATCCTGCCCGCTGCGGCTGGGCCTTGGAGCCTTTTGAGGTGGGCTTCTGCGTAGGAGTGCGCGGTTTTGCTGAACTGCGCCTTTTTGTCTCTGCCGCGCCCGTCAGCCGCCGAGCCGCAGCTTGTTGAGCAGATGCATCAGCACCGTGGTGCGGCGGGTGACCACATCGGCCACCACCGCCATCCCAGGGCGCAGGGCGCAGGTCGTGCTGCGGCCGCGCAGCTCCCGCCGTTCGGGCTTCAGCACCACCTCGTAGCTGCTGGGCCTGTCCTCCTGGCGGGCCTGCACGTCTGCTGCCATGCTCTCCACCCGGGCGGGCAGCACGCCGAATTCAGCGGTGGGGCAGGCCGAGATCCTCACTGTGGCAGCTTGGCCCGGTTTCACCTGGCTGATCGACTCCGGCGGCACCTGCAGGCGCACGTCCAGGGGGGCCGACTGCGGGGCGATCACGGCCAGGGGTTCGCCGGCCTGCAGCACCTGGCCGGCATGGCGCAGGGCCGTGCTCACCACCGAACCATCCAGCGGCGCCAGCACCCGGGTCTGGGCAATGGCCCGTTCCAGTTGGCTGAGGCGGGTCTGGCGCTGCAGCACCTGCTTGTGCAGCTCATCGGCGGCTGAGCGCGCCTGAAATTCGGCCTGGCGCAGCCGTGCCAGTTCGCTCACGCCGCGCGCCTCCTGCTCGGCTACCCCCTGAAGGGCCTTGAGCACTTCCGACTCCGTCACGATCCGCCGGGCCTGGCGCTCCTCCACCACACTGCGGGGCACCGCCCCTTCCGCGGCCAGGGAGCGGTAGCGCTCCAGCTCACCGCGTTCGAAGTCGAGGGTGGTGCGGGCCTGGGCAACCCCTTGCCTCGACGCCTGGGTGAGCGACTGGTTCACGTCCCGCAGGGCAACGGCCTGGGCCGCCAGGGATTGCTGTTCACCGCGGGCCATGGAGAGCTGACGCCGCAGGGCTTCCTGTTCCTGCTGCACCTGCTGGCGCTCCAGCTGCAGGGAGCGGTTGTCGAATTCCGCGAGCAGGCTGCCGGCGCGCACGCTCTGATTGGGCTGAACGAGCACCCGCTGCAGGGTTCCCCCCTGTTCGCTCTGGACCACCGAGTTTTCGCCGCTCGGCCGCACGGCCCCATCGGCCCGCACGGTTTCGCGCATCGGCCACACCGTGAGCGCGCCCCCGCCCAGCACCAACATGGCCAGCAACCACCGGCCCAGACCGGAAGCCCAGGGGCCGGGTTGGGGCAGGAAGTCGTCGGCGGTGGTCACCATCAGCGCCGGTGGCAGCACCGGCGTGCTCAGCTTGCCGGCGGGGGTGCTGTTGGCTGGTGTCGGCAGTGTCATCAGGCGGCGTGCAGGTAGGGGGACACTTGGCGGTGGTCGCGCAGGTCGCGGGGATGGCTCTGCTGGCGAACTGCGCCCTTTTCCATGAACACCACCCAGTCGGCGCGCAGGATCACCGAGGGGCGATGGCTCACCAGGATCGTGGTCTTGCCCTTGCGGTGCTCGAGCAGCCGATCCATCAACCGGGCTTCCAGCACCGGGTCGAGGGCGGAGGTGGATTCATCCAGCAGGAGCACCGGCGGGTCCGATGCCAGCGCCCTGGCCAGGGCTAGGCGCTGGCGCTGGCCACCGGAGAGGTTGGCGCCGAACTCCCCCAGCACCGTGCCGTAGCTGTCGGGCAGTTCGCGGATGAAGTCGTCGGCCAGGGTGAGGCGGCAGAGCTCCACGATCTCGGCAAAGCCGAGATGGGGATAGGCAAAGGTGAAGTTCTCGAAGATCGAGCGGTTCAGGAACGTGTCCTGCTGGGGCAGCAGCACCACTTGCTGGCGCAGGCTCTCCAGGCTGAGGTCCTTGCCGCTGAACGGGCCGTAGTGAATCGAGCCGCTCTCCAGGGAGTACAGCCCGGCAATGATCTTGCTCAGGGTGCTCTTGCCGCAGCCCGATTCACCGATCAGGGCCGTGGTCAGGCCTCCGGGGATGCGCAGGTTGAGATGGTCGAGCAAGGCCGCCCGTCCTGGGTGGTGGAAGCTCACCTCCTGACACACGATGTCGGCATCGGCGGGGATCAGGGCCTGCTGCGTTCCCCTGGCGGTTTCGGTTTCCAGGGGGTGCTGCAGGGCATCGTCCAGCCGGGCCATCACCACCCGGGAGGTGATCAGCTCCTGGCTCACACCGCCCAGGCCGGCCAGGAAGCCGAGCACATTGGCGCCCATGCCGTTGAAGGCCAGCAGCTGGCCGATGCTCAGTTGCTGCTGCAGCACGAACATGCTGCCGTACCAGAGCAGGCCGATGCCGATGGCCTGGCCCAGGAAGCCCGTGGCAGTGCTGGTCTGCAGATCCAGCAGGCCCACACCCCAGGCCTGGCGAGCGATCCTCCCCTGGTTCCGCTGAAATTCCTGCCACGCCTGGGGCGTGGCCTGGGTGGTCTTGAGCAGGGCCTGGCCGCTGAACAACTCCACCAGAAATCCCTGGTTGTGGGCCGATTGCACCAGCAGTTGCTGGGTGCGGCGGTGCAGCGCCGGCAGCACGGCCAGCTGGGTGGCCACCACGAGCCCGTAGCCGGCCAGGGCTGCCAGGGTGAGGGAGCCGCTGTACTGCCACATCCAGATCAGGGACACCAGGGCTATGCAGAACTGGCCCGGCAATCCCAGGGTGACATTGGCGACCAGGTCATTGAGTCGCTGGATGTCATCCAGGCGACTCACCACCTCGCCGCTGCGCCGACTCTCGAAATAGCTCAGGGGCAGCCGCAGCAGGTGCTGGCCGTAGTGCAGCACCATCTGCAGCTGCAATTTCTGGCCGAAATGGCCCACCAGAACCCCCTGCAGCAGGTTGAGCAGGCCGCGGAACACAAACAACAGCAGGATGCCGATCGCCAGGCTGCGCAGCATTTCGCCGTCGCCGCGCACCAGCACGTCGTCGGTAAGGATCTGCATCAACAGGGGCATGGCCAGGGCCAGGACGCCGATGGCCAGATTCAGCCCGAGGGCCTGCAGCAAGAGTCCTCGAAACGGCTGCAGCAGCCGGGGCACGATTGCCAGGCCCTGGCCGCTGCGCCAGCTCTGGCTCTGCTGGTGGCTCACCGGGAACCGGGCCGGATCCGGTTCAAGCAGCAGCACCACACCGTTGGCCCAGCCGGCGAGAAACTGCTCGCGGGTGAGGCGTCTGAGGCCCACGGCCGGATCGGCCACCAGCAGTTGATCTCCCCTGGCGCCGTGCAGCACAACCCAGTGGCAACCCTGCCAGTGGCAGATGATCGGCAGGGGCAGGGCCTGCAGATCGTTGAGCAGAGTGGGGTCGGCCTTGGCGGCCTGGGCCTGGAAGCCCAGCTTTTCTGCTCCGCGCTTGAGCCCAAGCAGCGTGGTTCCCTCCCGGGAGGTGCCCACCAGGTGGCGTATCCAGCCCAGGGAAACCTGGGCCCGGTGCTGGGCACACACCGTGGCCAGGCAGGCCGCGCCGCAGTCTTCCTCGTTGTGCTGGCGCACGCAGGGAAAGCCCTTGGCCCGGGGAAGGCCAAACCAGTGTGGCAGCCGCCGCCAGAGTGCGCGCAAGGATAGGGGTTGGAGAGAATCAGCGATCACCAGAGGAAATGCCATCAAAAGAGAAACCGATGACCCAATGAAATAGTGGTCCCAGTGCATCAGTGGGTTCAAGGTATTGGTGGGCCCAATACGTCGGATGAACGGCCTGAACTCACATGGTTGATTTCATCGTGAGGGCGTTCAGCTGGCTGTTGTGGACGGTGCCGCCACCGAAGGCAACATTGATGGACACATTGATCTGATTCACGATGTTCAGGATCGACTGAATAGAGAACATGCTGCCACCGCCACCAATCACAGGGCGATGGCCACGGCCAGGGCCGAAGTGCTGCCGCCCAAAATGACCCATCCCCCAGCCCCGGTGACCGCCACAGAGCTGTTCAGCCTGGAGTTCGGAGAGAACCTGCATGGATTAAAACGTGATTGAGAAGACAAGAAACTGATCAAGATGCCATGCACATCAGGCAGTGCCCAGGAAGCAGAGCAAGAAAGGCGCCAGCCGCGAAAGCTGCCGGCGCCGAGAGGGTTGTTAGGCAGCTGACGCAGTGAAGCTCAGCAGCCCGTTGAGCTGGCCCACGGCGGCATTAGCCGGACCAAAGCCAGACAAGGCGAAGGCATTGCCAACATTGCCCTGCAGAGCAGTGCTGATGGCATTGCTCACCACGATGGTGGGAGCCACGGTGATGGAGAACAATCGCCCACCTCGTAGGGATTCAGCTTGGGTATCGGTGATCATTTCCATGGCTGCTCAACCCGCCATGGTGATGATGTTGGCAACGTTGCTCTGGAACGACTCGGCGTTGGCAAAGCCTGCCAGATGCCCAAGGCCAAGTGCAGTGTTGGAGGCATAGTTGCCCTGTGCACTATAGGTTGACGCCATGGACACATGCTTGGTGGACATGTGGTAGGGCCCACATTTAGGGCGGCAGACCATCGGTTTGTAGGTTAGGAGCTTGCCGCTGCCGCCTGTAAGGGCTTGGCAGTTCAGATCGTCGAGATGGGTGATGCTTGTCATGTTGAGGAATAAGGAGGTTGGTCTGTGCTGATGAACCGGCGCTCAGGCAGCCACGGTGCCAATGAAGGCCACGTTCTCCTGCTCACTGGTGGCGTTGGCGAAGCCCAGGCCACCGATGCCGAGGCCCAGGGCCAGGTTGTTGGACACATTGCCCTGCGCCGAAAAGGTTTTCGCCGACTTGATGGAGGTGCTGCGGTAGCCGGTCTTGGGTTGACGAGGACGGCCCCAGCCACCATTGCTACCGCCGTTGAGCTGCGAAGCGTCAAGATCAGCCAGAAGAGTCAGAGCGGACATGAATAAATCTCCAGGAATGAGAAACTAGGCAACTTGAATTGCCCATTCACTGTCTAGGTTCCAGCCAGCGTTCGGGGCCACAATTCAGCGTCTCAAGCGAGCATCTGCCGCAGCTTGCGCCTGCTGCGCCGAGAAAGATGTAGTTGCAAGTGGATGCTGATTTCATTGTCCAATTAATGGTTGTAAACCAAACTTTATTTAGCATGTCTAAGTGCGCAATCTCTCGATGTGCTTCTACTGCGGACTTGCGGCAGTGTTGCTGCATGAGGCCAGCCGTTTGTCAGGATCGAAAGGATTGTTACCAACCTCATCCACCGTTGGTGTCAGCTGAAGTCGCAGCACATCCGGTGAAGGCAGTGCCTTGAGATAAGCGATCGGATCGCTTGCAGCAGCAGGCGTGACCACCTGGCCAGGGCTATTGAGACAGACTTCTACTGACTCCAAGGGCAGGGTGACCTGATCACAGGGATGCTTTTAGATCACGGTTTGCTTCGCAGGTCAAAGGCCGTTGCGCCGGCTCAGCAATCCAGGCTTGAGCGGCGCTCGGCGTCGCTGATGTCGCCCCGTTCGCGCTGCCACTGACGGCGGCGGAGGTGCTCGTAGGCACTGCAGAACTCCTCGCCCAGGGCCTGGCGCAGCTGCGTGTCGGCGGCGAAGGCGTCGAGCGCTTCGCCCAGGTCGGCGGGCAGTCGCCGGCATTCGCCTGGGCCCAGCGGATTGGCGTAGTTGTCGTTGTCGCGGCGGGGGCCGAGCTCGAGCTGGCGCGTGATGCCATCGAGTCCCGCCGCCAGGATCGCCGCCTGCAGCAGGTACGGATGGGCGGAGCCGTCGGGGAGGCGCAGCTCCAGGCGCTGGCCGTCGGGGATGCGCACCATGTGGGTGCGGTTGTTGCCGGTGTAGCTGATGCCGCCTGGGCTCCAGGTGGCGCCGGAGGTGGTGGGCGGGGCCGCCAGGCGCCGGTAGCTGTTCACCGTGGGGTTGGTGATCGCGCACAGGGCCGGGGCGTGGGCGATCAGGCCGGCCAGGAACTGGTAGGCCAGCGCCGACAGCCCCAGCGCGCCGCTGGGTTCGTGGAACAGGTTGCGGCCGGCGTCCGGGCAGCCTGAGGCTCCCCACAGCGACAGGTGGGTATGGCAGCCGTTGCCGGTGAGGGCGGCGAAGGGCTTGGCCATGAAGCTGGCGCGCAGGCCCTGCTGCTCGGCCATCGCCTTCACCATCACCTTAAAGAAGGCATGGCGATCGGCGGTGGTGAGGGCCTCGGCGAAGGTCCAGTTGATCTCGAACTGGCCATTGGCATCCTCGTGGTCAGCCTGGTACGGGCCCCAGCCCAGCTGCTCCATCGCCGTGAGCAAGGGCCCGATCAGGCCGAAGCGGCGCATCAGGGCCAGCTGGTCGTAGCAGGGTTTCTCCTGGTGGTCGGCCGGATCGGCGATGGCGGCGCCGTCGGGGCTTAGCAGGAAAAATTCCGCCTCCACGCCGCTGCGCAGTTCGAAGCCGAGGGCGGCGGACTTCTCCTGCTGCCGGCGCAGCAGCCGGCGCGGGCACTGGGCCATCGGCGCGCCGTTGAGGGTGAGCTCAGCCGCCATCCAGCCCACGCCGCTCTGCCACGGCAGGGCCGTGAGGCTGGCCGGATCGGGTACGGCCAGCACGTCGCCATCGGCGGGGGAGAGGTCGAGCCAGGCGGCGAAGCCGGCAAAGCCCGCGCCCTCGCTGGCCATCCCCGCCAGGGCGGTGGCCGGCACCAGCTTGGCCCGCTGGATGCCGAACAGGTCGGTGAACGACACCAGCACGAACTGCAAGTTGAGCTCCTGCAGGTGCTGGCTCAGATCGGATGAGGGCTGCGACATGCCGGCGGGGTTGGCGGGGAATGGGGTGTGGGGGAGGTTGGAGCTCAGAGCGCTGGCTCGCTGGCCAGAAGGGCATCGACGATCGCGCGCAGTCGCTGCTGTTCTGCTGGGCTGCTGTGGGGGTTGCCGGCGCGGTGGCCCAGTTCCGACTCGATCAGGTGGAAGTGGGCGCTGGGGATGGCGGCCGCTTCGGCTGCCAGGTCGTCGGGGGTGAAGTAGAGGTCGTGGCTGCCGGCCACCACAGCGGTGCGGGCCCGGATGCCAGCGAGGGCTTCGGCGAGATCGCCGCCGGGGGCCACGTCATGGGCGAGCCAGGTGTCGAGCATCGCGATCAGGTCGCGCGGGTCGTGGCGGCGGTAGTGGGGCAGCCACTGCTGCTCCACGTGCTGCTCGATCGGCTCGGCGACGGTGCGGAAGAAGGCCTGGCTGGCGGCCCAGCTGGCGTAGATCAGGGCGTAGGTGCGTAGGCCCTCTTCGGGCGGTGCATCGAAGCCGCTGCCGGTCCAGTGGCGATCGGCCGTGAGCGCCTGGCGCAGGCTCAGACAGAACAGGCGGTTGTGGGGGGAGGTGCGCGCCGTGCCGCACACGCAGCAGATGCGCTCCACCCGTTCCGGGTGGTCCACGGCCCACTGGTAGGCCTGCTGCGCCCCCATCGACCAGCCGTAGATCAGCGGCAGGCGCTCCACCCCGAACACCTCCCGCAGCAGATGGCGCTGGGCGGCGACGTTGTCGCGGTGCTGCACCACCCAGCCCTGCTCCGCCAGCCCCATGGCGCTGTTGCTCGGGCTGCTGGAGGCTCCGTTGCCGAACTGGCCAGCGATCACGATGCACCAGCGCCCGGGATCAAGCACTGGCCCGGCCAGCCAGGCCAGGTCCTCGGGCCGGGCGCCGTAGGAGGTGGGCACCAGGATCAGGTTGGAGCGCTCGGCGTTGAGTTCACCGAGCTGGACATAGCTGATCTGGGCGTCGGTGATGGTGTGGCCGCAGCCGAGGGGCCAGTCGCCGAGGGGATGGTGAAGCCGTTCGCTTCGGAGGGGGCTGGTCGCGGGGCCCGCGGATATTGGGGCACTCATGCTCGCTGGGGGCCGCTGCTGGGCAGGGCCAGGGCCGGCAGGTTGGCAAGCAGCTGGCGGTGCACTGCCAGGTAGCCCGGATCGATGTGCCGCAGGTGGGGGGCCAGGTGGGTGTGGGCGGCCGGCAGGGCGTGGAAGGGGATCGAGGCGTAGAGGTGGTGCTCGGCGTGGAACGGCATGTTCCACATCAGCCAGCGCACCGGCCAGAGGGTGAGGGTGGTGCGGGTGTTGGCGGTGCCGTTGGTGGAGTAGCTGCAGCCGCTGTGTTCGGCCAGCAGCACGAAGCGGAGGAAGGGCTGGCCCACCGCCAGGGGCAGGAGCCAGAACCAGAGCAGAAAGCCAGTGCCCCCCACCAGCGACACGGCGGCCAGGGCCAGATACACCCCCACCTGCAGCCAGGCCGAGCGGCGCACCGCCGGGATCACCTCGGCATTGAAATAGGGCACCGCCGAGAGATCACCCCAGAGCAGGCGGGCGAAGCTGGTCAGCTTGCCGCTCCACCAGTGCCAGCCGCTGATCTCCAGCAGGTAGGCCGCCGCGGTGGTGGGCACCGGGTCGTCCAGCTCCGGATCCAGCCCGGGCTGGTGGGTGTAGCGGTGGTGCCACTGGTGGTAGCGGCGGTAGGCGGTGGCGTTGTAGAAGCTCAGCAACCCCAGCAGCCAGGCGGCGCCGTCGTTCAGCGCCCGTGTCCTGAACGCCGTGCGGTGGCTGCATTCGTGCAGGCCGGCGAAGCTTGTGGCCAGGCCCAGGCCGCCCACCACCAGACCCACCAGGCGCAGGGGCAGCGGCCAGCTCTGATGCCCCCAGGCGAGTCCACCGGCGGCGATGGTGAGCAGGTGGCTGGCCAGGCGAATCCAGGCGGGGCCATCCCGCAGCTGGTTGAGGGCAGCCAGCTCGGCGCGCGGAATCAGGCCGGAGCGCGGCTGCACGGTGGTTGCCGGGAGGGGTGTGGCGGGTGTGGCGGAGGCGTCCACGGACGGCAGCGGGGTGGTCCTGCCATCCCACCAGCTGCCCCCACCCGTCTTCGGTAGGCGATGTGACCATCTGCTGCGACCAGGCCAGGCCCACGGCGCTGGAGGCTGCCTAGATTGCCGCCGTCCGCGCCTGCCGTAGATGGTGCCTGGCGATTCGCGAGCCGATGCCCGCTCTGAGCGTTCCGAGGGCCTGACCCCCGGCCCAGATCCCCGTCGGCAGGCGTTGGTGGAATCGCTGCGCAGCCGTTACCGCAGCGCCGAGGAGCGCGGCGATGCGGTGGCCAAGCAGGCGCTGTTCAAGGAGGCCGTGTACCTGGGCATTCAGCCCGGTGAGTTCACCCTCGACAGCTGACGTTGCCCGCTGCCGCTGCCGCGTGTGGATCCAGGCCCCTGCTGATGTTCAGCCTCTGGGGGTTCGAGGCTGATCTCGCCGCCGCCTGCACCACCGCCGTGCGGCAGGGCTTCGATGGCCTGGAGGTGAACCTGCGCCATCCGGCCCTGGCGGTCCTGGCTGCCTGCGCCGTGGCTGAGCAGCTGGCAGCGGCGGGCCTGCAGCTGGTGCTGGAGCTGCTCACCGGCGGCGACTACGTGCCCGACCTGGCCTGTACGCCAGAGCAGCACCTGCGGGAGCTGGAGGAGCAGCTGTCCCAGGCGCCGGCCCTGCGCCCCCTGCGGGTGACCGTGCTCACCGGCAGTGACAGCTGGCCTTGGCCCGTGCAGGAGGCCTTCTGGCGCCAGGCCCTGGCCCTGGCGGAGGCCTGCGGGCTGCCGGTGAGCTTCGAAACCCATCGCTCCCGCAGCTTCTACAGCCCCTGGCTGCTGCAGCCCTACCTGGAGGCTTTCCCCGGCCTGCGCCTCACCGCCGACCTCAGCCACTGGTGTGCGGTGGCCGAGCGGCTGATGACGCCGGAGCTGGAGCCCGTGCGCACGATGGCGGCCCGGGTCGACCACATCCACGCCCGGGTCGGCCATGCCCAGGGCCCCTCGGTGGGCCACCCCTTCGCCCCGGAATGGGGTGAGGCCCTGGAGGCCCATCGGCGCTGCTGGCAGCTGTTTGCCCGCGAGCGCTCCAGCGCCAGCCAGGGCCCCTTCACCATCACTCCTGAATTCGGGCCCGATGGCTACCTACCCCAGCTGCCCTTCACCCGCGAGCCGGTCGCCGACCTGCTCGTGCTCAACACGGCGATGGCGCAGTGGCTGCGCCATCAGGTCGACTGGTGACGTGCGGGGCTGCCTCCCCGGGCGGCTGCCAGTGCTCCAGTTCCAGCAAACGGCGGTACAGCGCCTGCCACTGGAGGATGCGCTGCTCCAGGCGGTGGGGAGGACCGGGCGTCAGGCCACTGGCGTAGCCCCGCTGGGCCGATTCCACCAGGTGGCGGTCTTCCTCCAGGAAGCCCTGCATCGCCGCCATCCAGCTGCTGGCGGTGTCCGCCGCCACCGCAGGCCCGAACAGCCACACCTCCATCGTGCACTGATCCAGCTCGGCCCCGGGCAGGAAGCTGATCAGGGCCAGGCGTTGATCGGGCCAGAGCAGCAGATGGGTCCAGGGCGCCAGGCCGAAGGTGAAGAAGGTGCCGCTGGCTTCGCCCTCGCCGCCGGGGGGGATCGGGGTGGCCAGCAGGGTGCTGTGGGGGCTGAGGGCATGGCGGTAGAGGCGCACCGGTCCCTGTTCCCGGTGCAGGGTGGTGGGGTGGGCGATCGCCACGTGGTAGTCGTCGAGGGTGTTGTCGTGGGCGATCTTCCAGTTGCAGGCCAGGCTGCGCTGCTCCCGGGCCAGCAGCTGGCGCGGTTCGGCGAATAGGTCCCCGGCCTCATCGAGCACGAGGTCGAGCTGCTGCTCCAGGGGGAGGGGATCGGGTCCCAGGGCCACCCAGAGCAATGGGCCCAGCTCGCGGCAGGCCAGCTCCTGCAACGGCCAGTCGCCGCGGTTGAAGGGCTCGAGAAACTCCCCCTCCCGGGCCGCCGCCAGCAGCTGGCCGTTGAGGTCGTAGCTCCAGCCGTGGTAAGGGCAGATGAGACGCCGGCAGCTCTGGGCGGCCGTGCGAGTTGCCAGCAGGGCCACCCCCCGGTGGGGGCAGCGGTTGAGAAAGGCGCGGGCGGGCGGGTTGTCTCCATCTGCCGTTGCTGGCGCGGCCTGCGGCTTGGCAGCCGGCCGGGTGAGCAGCACCGGCAGGCCCAGCAGCTCGATGGCCAGGACCTGGCCACTTCCCAGGGCAGAACGGGCCGCCACCGGATGCCAGCAGCGCTCGCTGTAGTGGCTCCGTTCCCGCTCGGCCACCGCCGCGGAGCTGTACAGCCAGTGGGGGAGGAAGGCAGCCAGGGCCATGGCGGCAGGGTCAGCAGGGGAGGGCGGGTTCGAGGCTGCGCAGGGTCTGGGCCAGATCCTCCCGCAGGGCGAGGAAGGGGGGGGAGACCCGCTGGTGGGCCATCGAGGAGTGATCCAGGTCCACCGCCACACTGCGCACGATGCGTCCGGGTGATGGCGCCAGGATGTGCACCGTGCCGGCCAGCAGCAGGGCCTCCTCCAGGTCGTGGGTGATCAGCAGGGCTGTCAGGCCCGTGCGCTGCCAGAGATCGCGCAGGAATTCCTGCATCGATTCGCGGATCTGGATGTCGAGGGCGCCGAAGGGTTCATCGAGCAGCAGCACCTGCGGTTCGGCCGCCAGGGCGCGGGCGATGGCGATGCGCTGCTGCATGCCACCCGAGAGTTCGCGGGGCAGGCGCCGGGCCGCATCGGCCAGGCCGACCACCTCCAGGAAATAGCCCGTGCGCTCCCGGATCTCCTGGCGGTTGCGCCCCTGCAGCTCCATGCCGAAGGCCACGTTCTGGGCGGCCGTGAGCCAGGGGTAGAGGCTGTATTTCTGGAACACCATGCCCCGATCCGAGCCGGGGGCCGTGACGGGCCGGCCGTCGATGCTGATCGCTCCGGCGCTCGGCCGGTCGAGGCCGGCGATCAGGCGCATCACCGTGGACTTGCCCGAGCCGGAGCTGCCCACCAGGGCCACGAATTCGCCGGAATTCACCGCGAAGCTCACGTCGCGCAGCACTTCCTTACTGGCGTTGCCGTAGCCGTAGCTCTTGCAGAGGTGATCGATCTGGAGATGCATGGGAGTGAGGCTCAGTTGGCCCAGGAGCAGGCGCGACGCATCAGCGCCCGGAAGCCCAGATCGATCAGCAGGCCGATCAGGCCGATCACGATCAGGCCCATGAAGATTTCGTCGGTGCGCAGGAATCGCTGGGCGAGGCTGATGCGCTTGCCCAGGCCCTCGGTGGCCGCCACCAGCTCCGCCACGATCACCAGATTCCAGGCCGAGGCCATGTTGATCCGGTAGGTGTCGAGCACCTGGGGGGCGATGAAGGGGGCCACCACCCGCGTGAGGATCGGCAGGGTGCGACCACCGAGGGTGCGGGCGGTTTCCACCAGTTCGCGCGGCACGAACTTCACCGCGTCCATGATCATCAGGGTGTTGAAGAAGAAGGTGCCGATGAAGATCAGCAGCACCTTCGGCAGTTCATCCAGCCCGAAGTAGATGATCAGCAAGGGAATGAACGCCGGCGCCGGCATGTAGCGGATCAGGCCCATCAGGGGTTCCAGCAGTCGGCAGATCACCGGGCTGGTGCCCATGGCGATGCCGACCGGCAAGGCCAGCCCCGCCGACATGGCAAAGCCGATGAACACCCGCTGGATGCTGGCCAGGGCGTCCTTCAGCAGCAGGCCACTGGTCCACTGCTGCTGCCCCGCCAGCCAGACGGCCTGGGGCGAGGGCAGGAACAGCTTGTTCACACTGCCGCTGGCTGTGGTGATCCACCACAGCAGCAGCACGGTGAGGATGCCCAGCAGGCCGAGCGCCCAGGGGTGGCGGATCAGACGTTGGAACGCAGGCATGACCAACGGCTGGGGCTAATTGGCGTTGTCGACGAAGGTGGAATTGAGCAGGTTGCTCAGATCCGGCTTGCTCTTGGCGAGGCCCACCTCCACCAGGAAGGCGCTGATCTGTTCGGCTGCGAAGGGCAGGGAGGTCATGGTGGTGCCGGGTTTGAAGTTGGCCCGGTTCTCCGCCAGGGTCTGGATGGTGGTGCCGGCGTCGTACTCCTTGAACTCCGCCTCCGACACGCCCGAGCGCTGCACCAGGATCGGCAGCGTGGCGGCTGGATCGTCCTTTATCAGTTGCAGCGTGGCGAACCAGGCATTCACCACCTTCTGGATGGCTTCGGGGTTCTTCTCGACAAACTCCCGCCGGCACACCAGCAGGTCGCTGATCGCGCCGGGATGCTCGCGGGAGGAGGTGAGCACCTTGCTGCCTGGTCGCTTGAGGGCCTGGGTGTTGAACGGGGCGTAGACGGCAGCGGCGTCCACCTGGCCGGCGGCGAAGGCAGCCGCGGCAGCCCCAGTTTCCAGGGGAACGAAGGTGATGTCGGAGGCCGTCATGCCGTTGTCCTTGAGCACCTTGAGCAACAGGTAGTGGTCAACGGTTCCCTCCTCGGCCGCCACTTTCTTGCCCTTCAGACCGGCAATGGAGGTGATGCCCTCCGCCACGATGATCTGGTCGTTGCCGGTGGAGTAATCGTTCTGCAGCACCACCTGCAGATCGGCACCGCCCGCCACGGAGCTGATCGTGTCGTTGAGCGTCTGGCTGTTGCAGTCAAGCTGGCCGGCATTGAGGGCATTGATGCTGTCGAGATAGCCGTCAAACCACTGCATCTGGGCATTGACGCCCGCTTGACCGAACAGGCCCTTGGCCTCCGTGACCGCCCAGGGGAACCAACCCGGCCAGGCGCTGTAGCCGATGCGCACGGCGGCCGCCTCGCTGCCAGGGCCTTGGCTGGGGCTCTGGCAGGCCGCCAGCAGACCACTGCCCAGGGAGGCGAGCAGCGCCAGCAGGGCCACCCGGCGACGCGATCTGAGCTGGGATTTTGTCTTGGATGCAGACGAGCTGCGCGATTGATGGAGTTGGCTCATGGCGGTCAGCGGGATTCAGAGATCAGCAATCAGACTTGGGGATGGGGGACTGGCATCAGGTCGCCGTCCATGAAGGACGTCTGGCAGTACCGGAATGGCAACTGTTCTTGGCCGGGAGCCTCAGAAAAATTCGAGATAGCGCTGAAGTTCCCATTCGGAAACGGCGCCGTGGTACGCCTCCCACTCCTCTCTCTTGTAGGCCACATAGGCCTCGAACATGGCATCGCCAAATACGGTTCTGGAGAGTGGATCGGCCGTGAAGGCGTCGATTGCTGAATCGAGTGTCCGGGGCAACATCGTCAACCCCCGTTCGGCCCTCTGTTCCGGCGTGAGGGTGTAGGCATTCACCAGATTGGGAGGGCCTGGATCGAGCCGCTCCCGCAAGCCTTCGAGGCCCGCTGCTAAAATCATCGCCGCTCCCAGATAGGGGTTGCAGGAGATATCCGCCGCTCGGCATTCCACCCGTCCTCCCGGAGAGGGAATGCGCAGCATGTTGGTGCGGTTGTTGTTGCCGTAGCAGATGAACACCGGCGCCCAGGTGAAGCCCGACATGCTCCCCTGGGCCACCAGCCGCTTGTAGCTGTTCACCGTGGGGGCGATCACGGCACAGATGGCCGGCGCATGGCGGAGCACCCCGGCGATGAAGTGGTGGGCCAGTTCGCTCACCTGGCCCGGGGCTCGATCGGCCGTTTCGAACAGATTGGCGCCACTGTCCAGATCCGCCAGCGACATGTTGAAGTGGGCGCCACTGCCGGTGCGATCGCCGTAGGGCTTGGGCATGAATGTGGCGATCAGCCCATGGCGGTGGGCGATCTCCTTGGCCATCAGCTTGAAGAAGGTGAGCCGATCCGCCATGGTGAGCACCTCGGCGTAATCGAAGTCGATCTCGAACTGGCCGGGGCCATCTTCGTGATCGAAGGAGTACACCCCCCAGCCCAGCTGGTTCATCGCCGCCACCAGCTCATCGAGCCAGGGCAGGTTGTCGAGCAGGGTGCGCACGTCGTAAGCCGGCTTGTCGAGGCAGTCGCGTGGGCTCAGGGGCACCGGCCGGCCCTGCCCATCGCGGCGCAGCACGAAGAACTCGGTCTCGATGCCGAGGTTGAAGCGGAAGCCCATGGCAGCCGCCTGGGCCTGCACCCGCTTGAGGATGGTGCGGCTGCAGGCCTCAAAGGGCTGGCCGTGCAGGTGGAGGTCGCTCGCCATCCAGGCCAGCTCCCGCTGCCAGGGCAGCACCGTGGCGGTGGCCGGGTCGGGCACGGCGGCGACCTCGTCGTCGCTCACCTCCTGGGGCACGCCATCGAGAGCGGCGCCGGTGAACAGCTCCGAGCCGCCCAGCATCTGCCCCAGGTGGCTGAGGGGCACGGCCTTGGCCTTGCACACCCCGTGGAGATCCACATAACTGGCCAGGGCGTAGCGCACGCCCTGGCTCTCGAGCTCGCGGCGCAGTGTCTCGGCTGAGGGCCCGGCAGCGTGATGGTGGGTGGTGGTCATGCCGTCACCAGCGCCGGAACGGCGGCTGCGACCACCGCGGCCCGCTGCTCGCGCACCCACTGGTGCCAGCTCTCCAGGCCCTCGCCACTGCTGGCCGAGACGCGGATCACCGCACAGCGCGGATTCACGGCGCGGATGTGGGCCTCGATGCGCTCGATGTCGACCGGCAGGTAGGGGAGCAGGTCGGTCTTGGTGATCAGCACGCAGTGGGCCTCGCGGAACATCACCGGGTACTTGAGGGGCTTGTCGTCGCCCTCGGTGACGCTGAGCAGGGCCACCTTGCGGTGCTCGCCCACCTCGAATTCGGCGGGGCACACCAGGTTGCCCACGTTCTCCACCCACAGCAGGTCGAGGCTGGCGGGATCGAGGCGCTGCTTGAGCAGCTTCAGGCCGCCGCTCACCATCGCCGCATCGAGGTGGCAGGCGCGGCCGGTGGTGATCGGCACCACAGGCACCCCCACGGCCTCGAGCCGCTCGGCATCGAGCTGGGTGGTCATGTCGCCCTCCAGCACCGCCATCTGCAGGTCGGCGGCGAGGGCGGGCAGGCTGCGCTCCAGCAGGGAGGTCTTGCCGGCACCGGGACTGCTCATCACGTTGAGGCAGAGCAGGCGCCAGGCATCGAAGTGCTCGCGGTTGTGTTCGGCCTGGTGCTGGTTGGCGGCCAGCAGGTTGAGGCCGAGGGTGTCTTCCAGGGGCATGTGCATGGCCGTTACACCGCAGCGGCGGTGGCGAAGGGGGCTTGGGGGGCGGTTCCTGTGCTGGGGCTGGCTGCTGGGCAGGAGGGATCGGGCAGCCGGTAGTCCACGGAGCGGATGCGCAGTTCCCGGCCGCTCACGATCTCCTCCATCGGGTGGTTGCAGCAGGGGGAGCGGTAGGCCTGCTCGGGATTCGGGCTGTAGGTGCCGTTGCAGGCCAGGCAGCGTCCCACCAGCGGCACGGTCTCGATCGCCAGCTCGGCGCCGTCCAGCCAGCTGCCGCGCACGGCCGCCTGCCAGGTGGAGACAAGCTGTTCGGGCTCCACGCAGGTGAAGGTGCCCACCTGGAGATGGAGCCGTTCCACCTGAGGGGTGAGCGGCGCATGCTGCTGGCGCCACTCCTGCATGGAGAGCACCAGGCATTTGGTCATGTCGACTTCATGCATGCCGCTATCTCCACGTCTGGTCGACGGTCATGTTGCAGACGTCGCTGATCCAGCTGGGTTTCTGCTTGCGCGGCAGCTGGCCGCTCACCACCAGGTGGGCCATGGTGTCGCAGATCACGCGGCAGGCCATCAGGGACGTCATGTCACTGATGTCGTAGGGGGGAGAAACCTCCACCAGCTCCAGGCCGCACACCGGCACGTTGCGCACGATCAGCTCGAGCAGCTTGAGGGCTTCGCGGGGCAGCAGGCCGCCGGGTTCCGGCCAGCCGGTGCCGGGCACGAAGCCGGCGTCGATGCAGTCGATGTCGAAGGAGATGTAGACGCAATCGGTGCCATCGGTGGCGCGCTCGATCGCGAACTGGGCAGCGGCCTCCAGCCCCATCTCGCAGATGTCGGTGACGGTGAGCACGTTGGTGCCCCGCTCCCGGCACACCTTCACGCCTTCGCGCGGCACCTGCCAGCCGCCGATACCCAGCTGCACCAGGTTCTTGGCTGGCGCATTGGCCATGTTCGTGGCGTGGAACCACGGACAGGTGTGCATGCGCTCGTCGAGGTCGATCTCCTGGGTGTCGACGTGGCGGTCGAAGTGGATGATGCCCACCTTCTTGTCGCCCAGGTGGCGGCAGACGCCGCGCACCGTGGGGAAGCCGATCGAGTGGTCGCCGCCGAGGATGATTGGGAAGGCACCGCTGGCAAACACGTGGGCGATGCCCTTGGAGATCTGGTCGAAACTCTTCTCGTTGTTGGCCGGAATCGTGAAGATGTCGCCCACGTCGCAGAGCCTGATCTGCTCGCGCAGATCCACCCCCATCTCGTAGTTGTAGGGGGTGTAGAGCGCCGAGATGCGGCGGATGCCCTGGGGGCCGAAGCGGGTGCCGGGCCGGTAGGTGGTACCGCTGTCGTGGGGCACGCCCACCACCGCCACATCGAATTCGCCGACGCGGTTCACGTCCTCGATGTAGGGCGCCTTCATGAAGGTGTTGATGCCCGCGAAGTGGGGCAGTTCGCCGCGGGAGAAGGTGGAGATGCGCCGGTCGACGATGCTCTCGGCCGCCTCCAGGCCATAGCGGTGGCCCAGCTCCACCTCCTGCTGCCAGCCGGTGAGCGGCAGGCGGGCCTCCTTCTCCAGGGCTTCTGCGCCCTGGCGGCCCCGCGGCCGTTCGAACGCGCCTGCTGGGCCGGTGGGATCACTCATGGGGATGCACGGGGTTGGTTGAAGCGGTCTCCCGGGCTTTTGTCCCTCCGTGCAACCGGGCGTGCCCGGTGAGCTTCTCTCGGACCAGTCATTCCGCCGCCCTGCAGAGCATGGACGGTGCAATCGGAACCCTAGAAGCTGCTTCCGCGGAACAAGATTCACCCCGTTGCGGCAGATCCGTTGTGGCGATGGCTACCAGCCCTGCTGAACACCATGGGGCCCATCCGCAGGTCCTCTCTCTGCGGCCGGCCCCTCAGACATCGGGCTTCGGCGTCTGCATCCTGGGAGTAGCGGGCTGCAGGACGTCATGGATCATCAAGCCGTTTCGGAACCCGTCGTGAGCCGCATGCGCGCGCTGCGGCGCGCGTTGCACCGCCACCCCGAATTGGCTTTCCAGGAGGAGCGCACCGCGGCCCGGATCATGGCCGAGCTCGATGCCCTCGCCATTCCTTACGCCTACGACGGGGTGGGCAGTGGCGTGATCGGCAGGCTGGGGCCGCAGCAGGCCAGCACCACCATTGCCCTGCGGGCTGACATGGACGCCCTGCCGGGGGAGGAGTCGACCGGGCTGCCTTTCGCCTCCAGGGAGCCGGGGCGCATGCACGCCTGCGGCCACGACGCCCATGTGGCGATGGTGCTCGGCGCCGCCCACCTGTTGGCGGCCGCGCCGCCGGTGGTGGGGGTGCGGCTGGTGTTTCAGCCGGCCGAGGAGAGGGGTGGCGGAGCGCGCACCGTGATTGCCGCCGGCGCCCTGGAGGGGGTGAGCGCGATCTACGGCGCCCACGTGACCCATCACTACCGGGTGGGCCAGATCATGGTGGCGGCCGGGGTGATCACAGCCCAGTCGGACAGCTTCCGGATCGACGTGCACGGCCGCGGTGGCCATGGCGCCAGGCCCCATGAGGCCACCGACGCCGTGGTGATCAGCGGTTTTCTGATCACCGCCCTGCAGACCCTGGTGTCGCGGGAGATCGATCCCGTGCATCCCTCCGTGGTGACCATCGGCCTGGTGCAGGCTGGTTCGGCGCCGAACGTGATCGCCGAGACCGCCGTGCTGGAGGGCAGCATCCGCACCACCCTGCCGGCGGTGCGTGAGCAGCTGCACGCGGGCCTGCGGCGCATGGCCCGCGCCCTCGGCGATCTGCATAACGCCGAGCTGGAGGTGACGATCAAACCCGGTTATCCGCCGGTGGTGAACACCGCCGCGGAAGCCCGCCTGGCCGAGCGCGCCGCCCGCCGGGTGGTGGGTGAGGCCGGCCTGATGGCGCTGGACCACCCCAGCATGGGCAGTGAGGATTTCGCCTACTACCTGCAGCGGATCCCCGGCTGCTACGTGCGCTTCGGGGCCAGGCCGGAGGGCAGTGCCTACGTGCCCCTGCACAGTCCGGCCTTCGATATCGACGAGGGGGTGCTGCCGGTGGGTGCCGCCTTCTTTGAGGCCGTGGTGCGCGAGGCGGAACGGGCCCAGATGGCCAGCTCCTGAGCGCGGGGGATGGACTTCACGCCCTCGGCGGCCTTCTCCGTGGGCCTGGAGCTGGAGCTGCAGCTGCTCGATCCCACCACCTTCGACCTGGCCGAGGCGGTGCTGCCCCTGCTTGAGACCTACAGCGACCACCGCTACGTGAAGCCGGAGTTCCTGCAGAACACGGTGGAAGTGGTGTCGCCGGTGGCGGCCGATCTCAGCGAGCTGGAGGCCGGCCTGCGGCCGCTGCTCGTGGAGCTCCTCCAGCATGGGGACCGGCTGGGGCTGGGCCTGTGCGGCGCCGGCACCCACCCCTTCACCTGCCGACCGGCCACCTATACCCCAGGCGCTCGCTACCGGCTGATGGAGCGGAACTATGGATGGCTGGGGCAGAACCAGGTGACCTTCGCCACCCACGTGCACCTGGGCATGCCCAGTGGAGATGAGGCACTCACGCTGATGCGCGAGCTCAAGCCGTTTTTGCCGCTGCTGGTGGCCCTTTCCGCCAGCTCACCCTTCTGGCATGGCAGTGACACCGGCTTCGCCGCCTTCCGCCAGCGGGTGCTGGCCGCTTCGCGCACCTATGGGATTCCGCCCGACTTCGCGGATTGGCCCACCTTCCAGTGCTTCTTCTCCACCATGGCCCGAGCTGGGGTGCTGGCCTCGGTGCGCGACATCCACTGGGATCTGCGGCCCTCACCCCACTTCGGCACCCTGGAGGTGCGGGTGCTGGACGCCCAGCCCACCCTGGCGGAGGCCCTGGCCCTGGCCGCCCTGCTGCGGGCGCTGGTGCGCTTCCTGCAGGCCTCCCGCGGCTCCTGGACTGCGCCCGCTGTCCTGGCGCCCCAGCCCTGGTGGATGCTTCGGGACAACTGTTTCATCGCCTCGCGCGATGGGATCGGGGCCCGGCTGATCGCCAGCCAGGACGGTGAGTTGATCTCCCTGGAGCGGGTTGCCGCCCTGGTGCTGGCCTGGGTGCGTCCCTGGGCCGCCGCCGATGAGCGCCCCTGGCTGGATCGGCTCGAGACCTCGATCGCCGCGGGGCTTCCCTATGGGCGTCAGCGGCTGCGGCTGCGGCGTGGCGGCGGTTTCCGGGAGGTGGTGGCGGCCCTGGCAGAGGAGCTTCGCGCCGACCTGGCCTGAGCACCGGGCAGGTGCAGCTGGATCAAGCCGGCGTGTGGGCGTTGAAGAAGGCCAGCTCCAGCTCCATCGCCCGCCGGTAGGTGTGCTCCACCGGGGCGCCTTTGGCGGCGTGGCGATCCAACAACGCCTCCAGCTGCTGGGTGAGCTGCTCGAAATCCGGATGTGCGTAGGTGTCGATCCACTCGGCGTAGGCGTGCTGCGGCTGGCCCACCTGGGCGCGCAGCTGCTGGCCCAGCCAGGCGTAGAGCCGCAGGCAGGGGGTCATGGCCGCGCAGATCAGGCCGGCATCTCCGCCCTGGGCCGTGGCCAGCAGAAAGCCGGTGTAGGCCGTGGTGGCGGGCAGAGGGGTTGTGCTCTCCAGCTCGATGCCCCAGCGCTGGGCGTAGCCGGCGTGCAGCTCCAGTTCCGCCAACACCCCCTGCAGCAGCGCATTGAAAGCCAGCAGGCTGGAGCGGTCCGGGCTGTGGGCGATGGCCAGGGCATAGGCGCGGGCGAAGCTCTCCAGGAAGCTGGCGTCCTGGGCCACGTAGGCGGCGAAGCAGTCGCGGGGGAGCGTGCCCTGGGCCAGACCCTGGACAAACGGATGCTCCAGGCAGCGCAGGGCCAGATCGCGGTTGGCGCTCCAGAGCTGCCCGGCCAGGGAGGGGGTGGCGGGCATGGAGCTGACGGGCTCGCCACTCATGGCTGGGCAGGGGTCACCATCGCCGTGGGCTGCACCCATTGGTCGAACGCCTCGGCGCTGAGCTCGCCCAGCATCAGGGCCGCCTCCTTGAGGCTGAGCTGGTGGTTGTGGGCGTGCTTGGCGATGGCGCAGGCGCGGTCGTAGCCGATCGCCGGGGTGAGGGCTGTGACCAGCATCAGGCTCTGGTCGAGCAGGGTGGCGATGCGGCTCTCATCGGCTTGAAGGCCTTCAATGCAGTGCTGGCGGAAACTGGCGCAGGCGCCGGTGAGCAGGTCGATGCTCTCCAGCAGGTTGTGGGCGATCAGGGGCTTGAACACGTTGAGCTCGAAGTTGCCCTGGCTGGCGCCCATCTGCACGGCGGTGTTGTTGCCCATCACCTGCACGGCCACCATGGTCAGGCTTTCGCACTGGGTGGGATTCACCTTGCCCGGCATGATCGAGCTGCCGGGCTCGTTTTCCGGCAGGATCAGCTCGCCCAGGCCGCAGCGGGGGCCGCTGGCCAGCCAGCGGATGTCGTTGGCGATCTTCATCAGGCTGCCCGCCAGCACCGTGAGGGCGCCGTGGGCTGCGGCCAGCGGCTCATGGCCCGCCAGCGCCTGGAACTTGTTGGGGGCGGAGGGGAAGGGCAGGCCAAGGCGCTCGGCCAGCCGGGCGGCCACCGCTTCCCCGAAGCCGGCCGGGGCATTGAGGCCGGTGCCCACAGCCGTGCCGCCGATGGCCAGCTGGTGCACCTGGGGCAGGGCGGCCCGCAGGCTCTCCAGCCCGAGCTCCAGCTGGGCGGCGTAGCCGCCGAATTCCTGGCCCAGGCTGAGGGGCACCGCGTCCTGCAGGTGGGTGCGTCCGATCTTGATGATCGTGGTGAACGCCTCGGCTTTGGCGGCCAGGGCATCGCGCAGGGCCTCCACCGCCGGGATCAGCCGCTCCTGCACCTCAATCGCCACGGCGATGTGCAGGGCGGCCGGGAAGGTGTCGTTGCTGGACTGGCTGAGATTCACATGGTCGTTGGGGTGCACCGGGCTCTTGCTGCCCAGCACGCCACCTGAGGCTGCGATCGCCCGGTTGGCGATCACCTCGTTGACGTTCATGTTGGTCTGGGTGCCGGAGCCCGTTTGCCACACCTTGAGCGGGAACTCCCCGTCGAGGGTGCCGGCGGCCACCTCCTCAGCGGCGGCCACGATCAGGGTGGCCAGCTCGGGGCTGAGCTTGCCCTTGGCCTGGTTCACCTCGGCGCAGGCCGCCTTGAGCTGGCCGAAGGCATGCACCACCGCCAGGGGCATGGGCTGGCCGAAGGGGAAGTACTGGAGCGAGCGCTGGGTCTGGGCACCCCAGTAGTGCTCCGCGGGCACGGCGATAGCGCCCATGGCATCGCTTTCCTGGCGGCTTGCGCCGGGTGCGGGCGGCTTGTCCTGATCGCTCACTGGCGCACCACCTCGGCGTTGAGCTCGTTGATGCTCACGGTGGTGCTGCGACGGAATTCCTCAGGGATGGTGATCCCGGTGGCCTGGCTCACGGCGTCGTTGATCGCATCGAGGGGCACCTGGCCCTCCTGATCCAGGAGCACCCGGCCTTCAGGGCTGAACACCACCACCTGGGGAATGCGCCCATGCCAGTAGTGGGCCGGATCACTGGGGCCGCGTTCGGGGCGGTTCTGCAGGGGGTCGGTGACCAGGGGAATCAGCTCAATCGTGTTGCCCCACAACCGCTGCAGCTCCGACACCACCGGTGCGAACTGCTTGCTGGCGGTGTCGTCGTCGAGGTAGTAGATCACCACCGCCGGGCGCTGCTCCGCCAGGGCCTGTTCCAGGCTGCTGCGGGGGGGCACCAGGGAGCCGTTGCCCGCGTAGAGGGCGTAGATGTTGCCGTCGTAGTTGTTGTTGGTGAGGGAGGCCTGGGCGCTTGCCGGCGCCAGCCCCAGCAGGCCCACCATCAGGGCCAGAACGACCACGACACGGCATGCGGCTCTGAAGCTGCGGTTCACCCTGGACGGTTCGGTTGGCGCCATTGTGGCGGCTGGCCGATCAGGAGCGGCCGAGGCTGCGGCCCATGCCCTGGAGGATGCCGCGACCCACCAGGCCGATCGCCCGGCCCACCACCTGGGTGAGCAGCACCACCAGCAGGTCGCCGATCCCGCGGATCAGCTGGCGCAGCTGGGGCCCGACCGCATCGCGGGCCTCCAGGGAGAGGGTCACCACCTGCTGCAGCCAGCCGAGCCTGCGCAGCTCCTGGTCGCGCGGTTCGAGCAGATTGCGGCTGGCGATGCTGCCGCCCTCGAGGCAGAGCAGCTCACGGCGGCTCTCATAGAGGGCGATCGGCCGGCTGAACCAGCTCAGCCAGCGCTGCTGGGCATTGAGCTGGTTGCGCAGGCGCTCGAGATTGCGGGTGGCCAGGAGCTCGGGCAGCAGCAGGTAACGGCGCAGTTCCGGCCAGTCGCCGCAGCAGGCCAGCACGTCGGCGGCCAGCAGTTCGGCGTTGCGCAGCAGCCAGTTGGCCACCAGTTGCTCCAGGTGCAGCACCGCCCTGGGCTCATCCGGGGGCAGCAGCTGGCCGTCCACCAGCAGGGGGCGGGCCAGCAGCAAAGTGGCCAGCATCGGTTGCGGGTCGGGCAGTTCGGGGTCGTCCAGGCTCAGATCGCTGGCCTGAACCAGGGAGGAGGCGACGGGCTGAAGCTTGCCCTCCAGGGGAATCTGCACATAGGGGCTGGCCATCGCCAGCAGGGCCTGCTCCCGCAGCCTGGGTTGCAGCACCCGCCAGCGCTGCTGCAGCAGACCCACGGCATCGCCGGGGGTCTGGGCCAGTTCCTCGACCAGCTGCTGGCGCAGTGCATCGAGCTGGCTGAGCAGGGCGATCAGCAGGTCGGTGCGTCGGTCGACGTTCAGTCCTTCAAGGGCGAGCAGCTGGCCGCTGCGGTTGGCCAGGCCGGCCTCGATGGCCGAGCTCAGCCGCCCCCGCACGGCCAGCCACACGCCTGAGGCGTTGCGCTGCTGCAGGGTGAGGCTGCTGCTGCCCGCTCCCGGACCCCTGGGCTGGGGGGCGACCGGTTCGCTCCAGGCCAGGCTCACCGGTCCCCAGATCCAGAGCAGGAAACGGCGCGCCATGGCCATCTCCCGCAGCCGGCCTTCCAGCAGCAGCCGCGCCAGGGGGTGAATGCCGCCCCGGCTGAGCAGCAGGCGGCAGCCGCTGCTGGCGATGTCCAGTTGCTGAAGGCCGCTCAGCAGCAGGGCCTGGCCGATGGTGGTCGGCCCTGCCTGCCCCTGACGCTCGAAAGGCTCCTGCCGGCCGGGCTGCAGCTCCAGCACCCGGCCGCCTCCCAGCAGGGTGTTCAGGGCGGCCAGGAGCTGGCTGGCGTCGGGTGCTTCCAGCAGGCCCTCGCTGGCCAACAGCAGCAGGTCGCTTGCAGCAAGACCGTGCCCTTCGCTGAGTACCAGCAGGAGGGGGGCAGGGTGCCAACGCTCGCGCAGCAGGGTGGCTTCCCTCTGCAAGGCGGCCAGGGGCATCCCGGGGGCGGGAGCCCAGAGCACCAAGCCAGGCGGCCCCTGCAGGGCATCCACCCCGGTCAACACCTGGATGTCGCCCGTCAAGCCGCTCCCCGCATCGCTTCGGCCGGATTGAATCCAGCTGCCCAAGCCCGCAGCCCGCAGGGGCTCAGCCAGTAGCAGGAGCTGGGTGGTCAAGCGGGAGGACACAGCGGCACGCTCAAGGTACCGAGCTCAGCAAGGCCGCCGCCGCCCCGAGAGGTGCAGGGTGTACGACTCGATCGCGAAGCCGGTGTGGGCTTCGATCTGGCGCAGCAGTTCAGGCGGGAGTTCCACGTCGAGGTCCTGGATTGCCCCGGACTCCAGGCAGGTGAGGTGACTGTGGGGATCGCTGCGGTAGCCGTAGAGGCGGCCGCTGGCCCGGTCGAGGCACTCGATCACCCCGGCCGACTGCAGGGCTTCAAGGTTCTGGTACACCGAGGTATGGCCAATGTTGCGGCCGAGGTTGTTCAGTTTCTCGAAGATGTCCCGGGCGCTGAGATGGCTTTTCTCGCTCCAGAGCAGATCCAGCACCATGCGCCGCTGACGGCTCAGGCGCATGCCCAGGTCGCGGCAGCGGCGGTACACATCCTCCACCGAGCTGCAGCCCGGTTCGCCTGGGCTGGGGTCAGAAGGCGAGCACTGGGGGACTCCGGTGTGGCGCGGGCCACCGGCATCACGCGGGCCTGGAGTGAGGGCGACGGCGCTCACGGAACACACCGGAACAGCTGATCCATCTGTTATAAGCCAGTCCGCAATCGATCCGCGTTAGGCGATGGCGCTGCTGCCCGGCGTCTCGGGCACGTCCTGCCAGCGGCCGGCACCAATCGCCTGCAGGGCTTCGGCCAGGTTGACCCGGCCGTCATAGAGAGCTCGGCCCACGATCACCCCGCTCACCCCCAGGGACTGGAGGGGCAGCAGGGAGAGCAGGTGCTCCAGGGTGCCGATCCCCCCGGAGGCGATCACCGGCACCGCGCTGGCCGCCGCCATCGCCCGCAGGGCATCCAGATTGGGCCCGGCCAGGGTGCCGTCGGTGGCGATGTCGGTGCTGATGATCGCGGCGATGCCGCAGGCCGAGAGCTCCCGGGCCAGTGCCGTGGCCTCGATGCTGCTGGTCTCCAGCCAGCCGCGGGTGGCCACCTGGCCGTCGCGGGCGTCGATGCCCACCACGATCCGCCCTGGGTGGCTGCGTGCCAGCTGCTTCACCAGCTCGGGCTGCTCCAGCGCCACCGTGCCCAGGATCACCCGCTCAAGGCCCGCGGCCAGCAGCTCCTCGGCCCGCTCGGCGCTGCGCACGCCGCCACCCAGCTGCACCGGGATGGCGAGGGCGGCCGTGATGGCCTTGATGGCGGCGTCGTTCACTGGCTCGCCGCTGCGGGCGCCGTCCAGGTCCACCAGGTGCAGCCGCTCCGCCCCCTGCTCCTGCCAGCTGAGGGCCTGGGCCACCGGGTCATCGCTGAAGCGGGTGACCTGGTCGTAGTCGCCCTGGTGCAGGCGCACGCAGTGGCCGTCGAGCAGGTCGATGGCGGGGATGATCTGCATGGGCGGCGGCAGGGGATGCCAGCCAGGCTGCCAGAGCTCGCGGTTGGCCAGTTCGGCCAGGGGCAGCAGCAGCCGGAAGCTGCCATCGAGCACGGCGGCCAGCTCCACGCTCCGCTGGCGGCCGCGCCCCCGCTCCCCCACCAGCCGGAAATGGCGGAAGCCACCGCTGCGGGCCAGGGCGGCGGGCTGGGCGGTGTAGGCCGGACTGGGGCGCATCGGTGTGGGATTGCGGGCAAGAGATTGGGGGGTGAGGACGTGCCCTGCTGCCGGCTGTCGCTGGAGCTGCTGCTGCCCTGCGCGACCATCCTGGGGCGGTTGCCCCCCTGTGGCCTACCCCCGTGCTGGTGCTGCTGGAACTCGGCCCGGCCCTGGCGCTGGGACTGCTGCTCGGCCGGCGCTGGCCCCAGCTGCCCGCCCGTCTGGCGCCCCCCCTGGTGACCTGGGGGGTGCCCTTCAGTGTCACTGGCCTGCTGTTGCGCGCCGGCCTGGACTGGCGCTACGGCCAGGTGGCCCTGCTGGCCCTGCTGGCTGTGGCGGCCGGGCTCCTGCTGATGCGGGGCTGCTTCCCCAGGCCCCATGAGCAGCTGGCGGCTGTGGTGGGCAACACCGCCTACTTCGGCATCCCGGCCGCCCTGGCCCTGCTGCCGCCCCAGGCGGTGGGCTACGCCATCAGCTACGACCTGGCCGCCACCCTGTTCACCTGGTGCCTGGGGCCCCTGCTGCTGGCGGGTGAGCGGCTGCGGCCCCGGGCCCTGCTGCGGGCCCTGCTGGCCAGCCCCGCCAGCCGGGGCCTGCTGGGGGCCGGTGTGCTGCAGCTCACCCCCTGGAGCGCTGTGCTGGCGCAATGGCTGTGGTGGCCGGCCCGTGGTGTGGTGTTGCTGTCGCTTCTGCTGGTGGGCATGCGACTGGCCCGGAGTACGGCCATCCGCTTGCCGCGCCGCCTCTGGCTGGTGCTGGTGGTGAAGTTGCTGCTGTTCCCCCTGGTGCTGCTCGGGCTCTGCCTGCTGCTGGCCCGCACCCCCCTGGCCCTGCCGCCCCTGGCCATGGCCGCCGTGGTGCTGCAGGCGGCGGCGCCCACGGCGGTGGCGGTGCTGCTGCTGGCCGAGGCCACGCCCCAGCGGCCGGCGGCGATGGTGCAGGCCGCCGCCGGCCTGGTGTTGGTGAGCACCCTGCTGGCCCTGGTGAGCGTGCCGCTCTGGGCCTGGCTGCTGGCCCGCCTGGGGATTGGCGGCGCTGCCGGTTGATGGGCAGGCCGGGCGCGGCGCCGCTGCGGGGGACCACCAGAATGGCCCCCGTTTCACGGCCCGGCAGCGGGCAACGGCATGGACATCCTGGTGATGGGCGGCACACGCTTCGTGGGCAAGCCCTTGGTGGAGCGCCTGCAGGCCGCCGGCCATGCCCTCACCCTGTTCACCCGCGGCAACAAGCCGGCGCCAGCGGGGGTGGAGCACCTGGTGGGCGACCGCAGCACGGCCGAGGGCCTGCAACAGCTGGAGGGCCGCCGCTTCGATGTGATCGTCGACAGCTCCGGCCGCACCCTCGAGGATTCCGAGGCGGTGATTGCCCGCACCGGGTCACCCAGCCACCGCTTCGTGTATGTGAGCTCGGCCGGGGTGTACGCCGACAGCGAGCTCTGGCCCCTCGATGAGGACAGCCCCACCGATCCGGCGAGCCGCCACGCCGGCAAGCTCCACACCGAGGAATGGCTGCGCAGCCAGGGGATCGCCTTCACCAGTTTCCGCCCCACCTACATCGTGGGCCCGGGCAACTACAACCCGGTGGAGAGCTGGTTCTTCGACCGGATCGTGCACGGCCGGCCCGTGCCCCTCCCCGGCGATGGCAGCACGATCACCCAGCTGGGCCATGTGAGCGATCTGGCCGCCGCCATGGCCCGCTGCATCGAAGTGGATGCCGCCGCCAACCGCATCTACAACTGCAGCGGCCGCCAGGGCGTCACCTTCCGGGGACTGGTGCAGGCCGCCGCCCGGGCCGCCGGCCGGGATCCGGACGCCGTGGAGATCCGCAGCTTCGATCCCGCCGCGCTCGACAAGAAGGCCCGCAAGGCCTTCCCCCTGCGCCTGGCCCACTTCCTCACCGACATCACCCGCGTGCGGCGCGAGCTGGCCTGGGAGCCGGTGTTCGACCTGGAGGCAACCCTGGCTGACAGTTACGACAACGACTACGCCCGGCAGATGCCCACCAGCCCCGATTTCAGTGCTGATGCGGCCCTGATCGGCAGCTGAGCAGCCTCTCCACCTGCTCAGCTGCCGCCAGGCCGGCCTCGAGTGCCCCCTCGAAATAGCCCGGCCAGCGGCTGGCCGCTTCCGTGCCGGCCCACACCACGCGCTGGTGGGGCTGCTGCCAGATCTGGCCATAGCTGGTCCAGGCGCCTGGGGTGAGGTAGCTGGTGAAGGCGCCGCCGCTCCAGGGTTCGGCGTTCCAGTTGTGCAGCACCAGCTCCAGCGGCTCAGCCGCCGCGGGTCCCCACCAGGCCTGCAGGTCGGCCAGCACGGCCTGGCGCCGCTCGCGCTCCGGCAGTTGCTGCCAGCGCACGGCCCGCTCGCCGGCGATGAAGCCGGCCAGCACCCCCGGCCCCCCCGGCGGCGAGCTGTCCACCGTGAGCTCCAGGGTGGGCAGGTTGCCGATGCCCATGCCGTTGAGCCCCTGCTCGCGCCAGAACGGCCGGGGGTAGAGGGCCAGCACCTTCACCATCGAGCCCATCGGTGAGCGCTGCAGCAGGCCGCTCCACTGGGGCGGCAGGGGCGGGTCATAGTGGATGGCCAGCCGCAGCGGCGGTGGAATGGCCACCACCGCCGCCCCCGCCTCGATCACGCTGCCGTCGCTGCAACCAACCGCCACCCTGCCGTTCTGCTGACGGATCGACACCACGGGTGCGGCCAGCTGGATCAGCTCTTTGAGCTCGGCGGCCAGGCGCTCGGCCACCCGGGCGATGCCCCCCTCCACCAGCCAGGCCTCCGGTGTCTCGTGCTGGGGCGCCACAGCCTGGGTCCAGGCCAGGTGCAGGATCGAGCTCTCGTGGGGTTCAAAGCCGCCGGAGCCGCCCATGCGCGTGAGCCAGGCCAGCGGGTAGCCCGCCAGCTCTCCGGCTCCCTGCTGCTCCAGCCACTGGGCCACGGTCGTCCGGTCGAGCAGTTCGGCGTCGGGGGTGGCCCAGGGGGCCTGGGGCGGAACCTGCTCCACCAGCTGCCGGAAGCGGGCCTGCAGGGCCAGGGCCTGCTCCCGCTCGGATGCGGGCAGGTTGAGCTCGGCCGGGCGGAAGAACAGCAGGCTGGCGGCAAAGTCGTGCTCCACGTTGGCGCGGTGGGCCACGCCGTTCCAGAGGAACACCCCTTCGCCCTCGTAGTGGGTGGGGTAGCGGCGCAGGCCGAACTCCTCCAGCAGCCCCAGCAGGTGGTGGTGGCTGGCGCCCACCCACTGGCCCCCCAGGTCCACCGGCAGCCCGGCGATGCCCGCAACGCGGCCATGCATCCGCCCGCCCCAGCGCTCGCGGGCCTCCAGCAGCCCCACCCGCAGGCCGGCGCGTTGCAGAGCCCGGGCACAGATCAGGCCAGAGAGCCCCGCGCCCACCACCACGGCGTCGAGCCCCGCCTGGGGATGGGCGCCGCTGGGGGTCATGGTGGACATCGGAGTGTGGGAAGGATTGCTATAGAACGGCGCCACCGGAGGGGTTCCGATCGTTGAAGTCTGTTTCCTTCAGTGCTGATGGCAACGGGGATGCCGGCGTGATCGTCCTGCAGAACCTGAGCCGCCGCTATGGCGACCAGCTGGCCCTGGACAGCCTCAACCTCTCCTTGGGCGCCGGTGAGTTCTTCTCCCTGCTCGGCCCCTCCGGTTGCGGCAAAACCACCACCCTGCGGCTGATTGCGGGATTCGACCGCCCGGACCGGGGCCGGGTGCTGCTGCAGGGCCGGGATCTCACCGATGCCCCTCCCCACCGCCGGCCGGTGAACCTGGTGTTTCAGAACTACGCCCTGTTCCCCCACCTGAGCGTGTGGGACAACGTGGCTTTCGGGCCCCGTTCCCTGCGGCTGGCGGAGGCCGAGGTGCGGCGGCGGGTGGGGGAGGCGCTGGAGGTGGTGCGGCTGGCTGACCTGGCCCGCCGCCGCCCCCACCAACTTTCGGGCGGCCAGCAGCAGCGGGTGGCCCTCGCGCGGGCGCTGGTGAATGCGCCGGCCGCCCTTCTGCTCGATGAGCCCCTGGCGGCCCTCGATCCCGACCTGCGCCGCACGATGCGCGCCGAGCTGCAGCGCATCCAGCGCCAGGTGGGCATCACCTTCGTGCTGGTGACCCACGATCGCGAGGAGGCCCTCAGCCTCAGCGACCGTCTGGCCGTGCTTCACGAGGGCCGGCTGGAGCAGGTGGGCACGCCACGGCAGCTCTACGACTGCCCCCGCAGTGCGGTGGTGGCCACCTTCCTGGGCGCCGCCAACCTGCTGCCCGATGGAACCGGTGCCGGGCTGCGCCTGTTGCGGCCGGAGCGGCTGCGTCTCCGCTCCAGCGCACCGGTACAGGGGGAGCGGGGCCTGCGGGCCCGGGTGCGGGAGCTGGTATTCCAGGGCGCCACGGTGGAGGTGCGCCTGCGCACGGAGCGGGACCAGGCGCTGGTGGCCATCGACACTGCGGCCGCCGTGCCCAACAATCTGCGCGTGGGTTCCGAGTTCTGGTGCTGCTGGAACCCGGCCGACAGTCACCTGCTGGAGGAGCCGGCATGACCCTTCACCCCCCCATCTCAGGTCACCCCCCTGTGCCAGGCGTCCGGCCAACGGTCCCGAGCCGCCGCCGCTTTCTGCGTCAGCTGGGGCTGGCCGCCGCCGGCTCCGTACTGGCTCCACCGCTTTTGCAGGCCTGCCGCGGCCAGGGTGGTGGAACCGCCGACCCAACCAGTGGTGGCGGCGGGGGCGGTGAGCTGGTGATCTCCTCCTTCCCGCTCTACATCGACACAGACGAGCCCGATGCCCCGGGCAGTGTGGCCCGCTTCCGCGCCGATACCGGCATCCAGCTCCGCTATCTGGAGGATGTCAACGACACACGCCAGTTCTTTGCCCGTATCCAGCCCCAGCTGGCTGCCGGCCGGCCCCTCAGCCAGGACCTGCTGGTGCTCACCTCCTGGCTGGCGGCGCGGCTGATCGGCCTGGGCTGGGTGGAGCCCCTGCCCCTGGCCGAGGTGCCCAATGCCGCCAACCTCATCCCCACCCTGCGCAACCCCTCCTGGGACCCCAAGGGGCGCTACAGCCTGCCCTGGCAGTCCGGCATCGCCGGCATTGCCTACAACATCAAGGCCACGGGCCGGGAGCTCACCGGCGTCGACGACCTGTTCGATCCGGCCCTCAAGGGCCGGGTGTCGGCGTTGCTGGAGATGCGCGACACGATGGGCCTGCTGATGCTGGCCGACGGCCAGGACATCAGCGCTCCGAGCTGGCAGGCGGCCCAGCCCTCCTTCGATCGGCTGGAGCGGGCCCGCCGCGATGGCCAGATCCGCCGCTTCACCGGCAACGACTACCAGAACGATCTGCTGGCCGGCAATCTGGCGGCCTGCATCGGCTGGTCGGGGGATGTGGCCCAGCTGGCCCAGGAGGAGCCCGACCTGCGCTTCCTGGTGCCGGAGACCGGCGGTGTGCTCTGGGCCGACGTGATGGTGATGCCCAAGGGGGCTCGCCACCCGCAGGCGGCCGCCCGCTGGATGAACTGGGTGTACGAGCCCGTGGAGGCGGCTCGGATCGCCGCAGCGGTGCAGTACATCTCCCCGGTGCAGGGTGTGCAGGAGATCCTGGCCAGGGATCCCGCAACAGCCGAGCTGGCCTCCAACCCGTTGATGTTCCCCGATGCGGCAACGCAGCAGCGGTTGCGGGTGTTCGGCCCGTTGAGTGAGAGCGAGGAAGCCCGCTGGGAGGAGCGCTTTGCTGCGATCACCGAGGGCTGAGCGTCGCCTGGGGTGGGCCTGGATCCTGCTGGCGCCTGGCCTGCTCTGGCTCACCCTGCTCTACCTGCTGCCCCTGCTGGGCCTGGTGCCGCTGTCGCTGTCGGAACCGCTGAGCCGTTTCGGGCTGGAGACCCGCTTCAGCTGGCGCCTGGCCAACTATGCGGACGGGCTGGGCACCTACGGGCCAGTGCTACTGCGCTCGTTCGCCTTTGCCGCCCTGTCCACGGCCCTGGGGTTGCTGCTGGCCTATCCGCTGGCCTGCGCGATCCGCTTCCGCGGCGGCCGCTGGCAACCGCTGCTGATCGGGCTGGTGGTGCTGCCCTCGCTCACCTCCTACCTGGTGCGGGCGATCGGCTGGACCAGCCTGCTGGGCGACAACGGCCCGGTGCTGGGCCTGGTGGCTGCCCTTGGCCTCACCGAGCTGGGCAACGGCCTGGGGCTGCTGCGCGATGGCCGCCTGCTGAACACCCCCACAGCGGTGGTGCTGGGGCTCACCTCGACGCAGCTGCCTTTTCTGGTGCTGCCGCTGGTGGTGGCCCTGCAGCGGATCGACCGTCGGTTTCTGGAGGCCGCCGCCGACCTGCACGCCGGACCCTGGCGGCGCTTCCGGCTGGTGGTGTGGCCGCTGTCGCGACCGGGGTTGGCCTCGGCCCTGCTGCTCAGCCTGATTCCGGCGGCCGGCGATGTAGTGAACCCCCTGTTCCTGGGCGGGCCGAACGAGCGGATGATCGCCAACGCGATCGAGAATCTGCTGCTGGTGCAGTTGCAGGCCCCGCGAGCGGCGGCCCTGGCCCTGGTGCTGATGGCGCTGACCCTGGTGCTGATGGCGCTGAGCGGTGTGGCGGTGTGGCTGCAGCTGCGCCGGGGCGGCCCCGACGACCTCGCCCTGCCATGAGGGGATTCGGCAGCTGGCTGCTGGCCCTGGTGAGCGCCCTGGCTTTCGCCCTGCTCTATGCGCCGATCGTGGTGATGGTGCTGTTCAGTTTCAACGCGCCCCGTGGCCGCTTCAACCTGGTGTGGCAGGGGTTCACCCTGGCCAACTGGCGCCAGCCACTCGCCGATGCCGCCCTCACCCAGGCGTTCCTCACCAGCCTGGCCCTGGCCCTGGCGGCGGCAGTTCTGGCGGTGCTGCTGGGGGGGCTGATGGCCCTGGCCCTGGAGCGGCTGCGCCCCCGCGGAAGCCGGGCCATCGGCCTGCTGCTGGCCCTGCCGCTCACCAATCCGGAGATCGTGCTGGCCACAGCCCTGTTCAGCCTGTTCGTGGATCTCAACCTGCCCCGGGGCCCGCTCACCCTGCTGCTCTCCCACAGCCTGTTCTGCCTGAGCTACGCCGCCCTCACGCTCAAGGCCCGGCTCGCGGGCTTCGATCCCAGCCTGGAGCTGGCCGCCCAAGACCTGGGTGCGACCCCCCTGGCCGCCTTCCGGCGCGTGACGCTGCCGCTGCTGGTGCCGGGGCTGCTTGCTGCCAGCCTGCTCAGCTTCTCCCTCTCGTTCGACGACTACGTGATCAGCAGCTTCACCGCCGGTGAAACCGTGACCCTGCCCCTCTATCTGGCCGGTGCCTTCCAGCGGGAGATCTCTCCCCAGATCCAGGTGCTTTCCACCCTGGTGTTGCTGGTGAGCGGGGTGCTGCTGGTTCTGGCTACCCCCCTGGGACCCAGCGGCAGGCGGTCGAACTAGACGGTGCCCGCCGGGTCTGCCGGCCGGTTCGCCAGGGCCAGCTGGCGGATGATCAGGGTCTCCAGCACCGGAGCGATGTCGATCAGCTCGCGGAAGTGGCGGCGCTGGAATGCCAGCCAGCGGCAGCCGCCCGGGCCCGCGGTCAGACCCTTCAGGGCGCTGTCCGGGCTGGTGCCGTGGCCGAGCAGGTAGTCGATCAGGCCGATGAAGGTGAGCGCTGCCCCGGCGCTCTGGCCGGCCTGGAGCTCCTGGCCATTGGCCTGCCGGCAGCAGCCCTCGAGCAGCAGGGCGACGCCTTCGGGTTCCAACGTGATCGCCTCCCCCGCTGCCACTTGCTGCAACCGGCAGAGTCTGGGGAGCTGTAGCAGGGCCCTCGGCTCCAGGCTGCTGAGCAGCGCCATCCCGGCGGGTGTGGCGGCCAGCTCGGGCCACAGCGGGTTCTCCTGGGGTGTCTGCTGGGCCAGCAGGGCCCGGGCCCAGTCCTGGCTGGCGGGATCGCTGTCGGCGCCGCAGAGCGCGCGCAGCACCGCGTCAGGAGGGGGTAACGGATCCAGCGCCAGGGGCTGGTGGGCCTGGTGATCCAACCAGGCGCCCAGGGCCAGGGTGGTGGCGTCCTCACTGGCCAGGAAGGTGATCACCGCTGGGGCCAGGGCCCCGTAGAGCGCCAGGGTCTCCCCGCCGGGGCAGGACCGCCCCTCAGCCTGGAGCAGCTGCTGTTCCAGCTCCACCAGGGGGGGCAGCAGGCCGGCGATGCGCCTGTCCAGGCTGAGCAGCAGGGGCCGCAGCAGTGGCTTTTCCCTGCTGGCCAGCTCAAGGCTGCGCCGCTCCGCCAGGTGCTGGCGGACGGCGCCGCGCAGCTGTTGCAGCTGGCGGCTGCCCCGGCTGGCGCCGGGGGCGTACTCGGCCAGCAGCTGCTCCCAGGTGGCCGGGTCCAGCCCGCTCTCCCGGCGGATCCGCTCCAGGCGCTGCCGCGCCGAGGGCGAGAGGGTGCCGGTGGCCAGGGTGGTGTGGCCGCTCAGCCGCAGCAGATCCTCGATCTCCTCGTGGGCGGCGCTGAGGCGCAGGTCGAGACCGGTGAGCTCGCTGGCACTGAGCTGATCGAGCAGCGGGTCCTCCACGCTCAGCACCTCCAGGGCGGCCTGGTGGTCTTCGGGGCTGAGGCCCAGGCTGGTGCGCAGTTCCTCCAGCTTGAGCAGGGAGGACTGGCGATCGAGCCGCCCCTGATGCAGCAGATCGCCCAGCACCGAGCGGTACACCGACCGGCGTTCCGACTGGGCCTGCACCGGCAGGGCCTTGGCCAGCACGAACACCTCGCCGGCACTGAGATCCTCCAGCCGCCGCCCCGCCAGCAGCCCTTCGAGCTGGGCGCCGAGCTTGCCCAGCTGGCGCCGCAGGCTGGTGCTGGTGCTCTCCCGCTCGTAGAGGCCCCGGTCGCGATGCCAGCCCCGGTGCAGCCACACCGCCGAGAGGGCCACCACCAGGGTGATGAACAGGGCATCGCCCCGGCTGCCGCCGATGCCGAAGGGGCTGCCCTTGAACTGGAAGTAGGTGATCACCGATAGGAAGGTGGTGAGCAGGCGGGTCTGGTGGATGGCCCGTTCGCGGCCATCCCGGCGGCCGGCACCCGCATGGCGTCGCTCCAGCCAGCGCTCCACGGCCGTGAACAGCTGCTGGGAGAGCACGCAGGCGGTAGCCAGCAGCAGGGGGATCATCACCAGCCGGGGCAGCTGGGGCCAGCCGTCCGGCAGGAAGGGCTGCCAGGCCAGCGCGGCCAGCCGGTCGTCGTACACGAACAGCCGGCTCTTGAGGTAGTCCACCGCCAGGCCTGCCGGTGCCGTGGCCTGGATCAGCAGGAAGAAGCCCAGGATCAGGCCCGGATAGGAGTACCAGGCCCAGTTGAGGCCGCGCTTGCCCTGCAGGTTCTGCCAGTAGGTGCGCTCGGCGTCGATGTCCAGGCAGGGCCGGCTGCAGGCCACGCAGGTGCTCACATCGGCCTGGCCGGGCTGGCTGGCCGTGGTGCGGCACATCGACTGGGTGGTGCGGGTGGGGCTGTCGAGATGGGCGGTGGAGCCGATCACCCCCCGGGGCCCGGTGAGCACCTGTTGCGCCGGGCCGAAGGGGCAGAGGTAGTGGCACCAGGCCTTGCCGGAGTAGGCCCAGCCGCTCACCAGCGCCCCCAGCAGGGCGGCGGCGGTGAGCAGGCCGAAGGCCAGGGCATTGCTGTTCACGATCAGGATCCGCAGGCAGAGGCCGGCGATCAGCAGGCTCCACTGCAGCTGCACGTGGTGGCGGCCGAGCCAGGAGTTCTCCTCCACCGCCACCAGCTGGGGCTTGCCGTTGCGCCCCGGCACCGTGCGCTGCCATCCCAGCGCCCGGGCCAGTTGGGACACGAACGAGAGCGGACAGATGCGGCGCCAGAGCTCGTGGCTCAGCACCACGCACACCAGCACCAGGGGCAGGCCCAGATTCCAGAACAGATCGGTGCCCAGCCCGTCGCCGCAGATGGGAACGGTGGCGCAGATCTCCGGCCGACGGCCGTCGCGGCTGATGGGCAGCAGGGGCAGGGCGATCAGCCCGAGCCAGCCGAGCAGCAGGGCCCAGCGCCCCAGTCGCGCCTGCCGTTCCGGCCAGGTGTTGAACAGGTTCATCGGGAGCGGAGCGGGGGAGTGGAGGCCTGGCGCAGATAGCTCCAGGCCGAGCTGAGCGCCAGCAGCAGCGAGGGCCAGAACAGCCACCAGCCCAGTTGATGCAGGCCAGATGCAAGGCCGCCAGTCCCTTGGCCCGTGCCGAAGCCCAGCCCCCAGCCCATCGGCCAGAGCAGCAGCAGCAGGCTGGCGAATTGCAGCACCGTTTTCGCCTTGCCCGCCAGGGAGGCCGGGCCGCCGCCGCTGGCGCCGCTGCGCCAGCCGGAGATCAGCAGTTCGCGGGCCAGCAGCAGCCACACCGCCCAGAGCGGCAGCTGCTGGGGCCAGGCCGGCTGGGCAGCCAGCCAGAGCAGGGGGGCGGCAATCAGGATCTTGTCGGTGAGGGGATCGAGGCGGGCGCCCCACGCCGAGCCGCCGCCGGCGCGGCGGGCCAGCAGGCCGTCGGCCCAGTCGCTCAGCCCGCCCAGCAGCAGCAGCCACCAGGCCAGGCCCGCCGCACCGCCGGCGAGGGCCAGGATCAGCGGCAGCCCCAGCAGGGCGCGGCCCACGGTGAGCCCATCCGCCAGGCGCCGCAGTCTGGTCTGGGCCAGGCTCATGGCAGCGGGCCCAGCTGGGCGTCGAGGCCGTAGGGCTCGGCGTCGGCCGGGTCGCTGATGCCCAGCTCCTCGCGCCACTGGCTCACCGGCTTCTCCCAGCCCTCTTCCCACTTCACCGCCGCCAGGCAGTGGGCCTGGCGGGCGATGGCATGGCCGTGGGCCTGGGCGGCGCTGAGCAGGGGGAAGCGCTCGGGCTGGAAGCGGAAGGCGGCCAGCTGGCCGGCGCTGGTGAGCAGCACATAGCCGGGGAAGCCGATCTGGGCGGCGGTGATCGCCAGCACGCCGTTCTCGCCGGCGGCCTCGGTGCCGAAGCCCGCCACCACGTGGTGGATGTCGTGGGTGGTGGCGATGCGCTGGGTGAGCCAGCGGTCATCGCTGCCGGTGTCGCGGGGGCGGAAGAACTCGGGGTCGTAGCCCAGCGAGAGGATCAGGTCGGCGTAGCGGCGCCCGAGGGTGCCGGGGGGTAGCTGGCGCAGCCGGTCGATGTCCGGCTGCAGGGGCGGATAGTGCTCGGCCAGCAGGGCCGCCCCCTCTGGCACCGCCCTGAGGCGCTCCACGCTCGCCGCCAGCTGGGGGCTGCCCAGGAAGTTGTCGATCAGGTCGGCGATGCTGCCCAACTCGCCGCCGCTGCGGCCTACGGCCGCCAGCAGGCGCAGATTGTTGGCGGCGCGCAGGGCTTCCTGGAAACGGCTCATCGGCGGGATGGTTTGTGTGATCGCAGTCTGCTCAGGATCGTGGAGCCAAGCCCACCAGCCCGATGCGGTGATGCAGGAAACCCCTGGCTGGAGCTGTTCAGGGTTCCGCCAGGGGATTGATCAGCTGCAGGTGGTCGATCGAACCGCCGTGATGGAGGTCCTCGCTGAACAGCACGTCACAACGGCTGCGCAGTGCGGCCTCCACGATCAGGGCGTCAAACCAACTGAGTTGCTCCTGAATGGCCAGGGTATGGGCATCGAGCACCAGGTTGGCGTTGGTGCTCACCACTTCAAAGCCGCTCATGGCCTCCAGCAGCTCGGTGATCTGCCGCTCTGGGAGCGGGGGGTTCAGTTTCCGCGACACCACGGAGCGCAGTTCGATCAGCACCTGGGTGCTGATCACCACCTCGTGTTCGGCGGTGATGGCGGCCAGCCAGTGGCCCACCCGCTGGGATTTGGCCGGTTCACGCCGGTCGAGCCGGTAGGCCCAGAGGTTGGTGTCGATGAAGGCGCGCATCAGCTGCGCTCGTGCAGCGAATCGCGGCTCCAGGGGCTGGCGCTGCTGCTGGCGCTGGCGCTGGCCACGGCTTCAAACCGGGCCAGTGCCTCGAGACGGCGGCTGCGGGCATCCACGTAGCTGCCGAGGAACTCGCGTACCAGGGCATTCACCGAGGTGTTGTTGCGCAGGGCTTCCTGACGTGCCCGCTGCAGCAGGGCGTCATCGATGGCCAGGGTGAGATTCGCCATGGTCTGATTCGCCTTGATGAGATTCTATCCACGGAAACCGTGGAGCACGGTCCTGGATTCCACTTGGCAGCGCGGTGCGCCCGCGGGCTCAGAATGCGCCCAGCCGTCCGACTCGCCCGTGGTGCAGCAGCCCGTTTCCGCCGTGATGACCACCCCGGTGCTGAGCGTGAACCAGGATTCGCCCCTGCAGGAGGCGGTGACCCTGATGAGCGAGCACCACATCAGCGGCCTGCCGGTGCTCGATGGCAGCGGCGCGCTGGTGGGCGAACTGAGCGAGCAGGACCTGATGGTGCGCGAGAGCGGCTTCCAGCCGGGGCCCTACGTGATGCTCCTCGACGCTGTGATCTATCTGCGCAATCCCCTCAACTGGGACAAGGAGGTGCACCAGGTGCTGGGCAGCACGGTGGGCGATGTGATGAGTCGCCGCACCCACACCTGTGGCGTGGACCTGCCCCTGCCGGCGGCGGCGCGTCAGCTGCACGAGGGCGGCACCCAGCGGCTGTTCGTGCTCGACGGCGACGGCAAGCTGGCCGGCGTGCTCACCCGCGGCGATGTGGTGCGGGCCCTGGCGGCGGCTGAGGGCTGAGCAGGATCTCCAGGCGCAACCAACGAGCGCGCAGCCATCGCGCAGGGCCCCGGATCGGGGCTTATCCATCCACTGTTGTTAGCGGAGCCATTCCCTGTGAGCACCACCGTTGCCGCCGATCCCCTGCCCTCCTGGCGGCCCGGTGCCGTCAAGGAGGCCCTGCTGGCCTTCGTTGCCGCGGTGAGCAGCGAGGGCTCGGATCGTTTCGTGCCGGAGCCGGAGCGCGTGGCGGTGTTCGATAACGACGGCACCCTCTGGCCGGAGCAGCCGCTGCCCTTCCAGGCCGCCTTCGCCTTCGATGAGCTCAAGGGGGCGGTGCAGCGCCAGCCGGAGCTGGCCAGCGATCCGATGGTGCAGGCGGCGCTGGCGGGCGACATCGGCGCCCTGCTGGCCGGTGACCACTTCGACGGGCTGCTGCGGGTGATCGCCGTGAGCCACGCCGGCATGACCACCGAGGCTTTCGCGGCAGCGGTGGAAGCCTGGCTGGGTTCAGCCCGCCATCCCCAGCTGCAGCGGCCCTATGACGCCCTCACCTATGGGCCGATGCAGGAGGTGCTGGCGCTGCTGCGGGCCCATCACTTCCGCAATTTCATCGTGTCCGGCGGCGGCGCCGACTTCATGCGGGTGTGGGTGGAGAGGGTGTACGGCATCCCGCCGGAGCGGGTGGTGGGCTCCACCGGCCGCACCCACTTCGAGTTGCGCGACGGCGCGCCGGTGCTGGTGAAGTCGCTCGACACCCTGTTCGTGAACGACGGCGCCGGCAAGCCGGCGGGCATCCACCAGTTCATCGGCCGCCGGCCGCTGATGGCCTTCGGCAACAGCGATGGCGACCTGGCGATGCTGCAGTACACCACCATGCACAACACGCGGCCGAGCTTCGGGTTGATCGTGCACCACACCGACGCCGAGCGGGAATTCGCCTACGACGCCGAAACCAAGAGCACCGGCCGGCTGGTGGAGGCCCTGCGCCAGGCCCCCGAGCGCGGCTGGCACGTGGTGGACATGGCCCGCGACTGGACGAGGGTGTTCGCCTAGGCGGCCAGAAGCGGTCGGGCCCGGTCGTTGATCAACTGCAGGAGATCGAACAGCTGCTCCGCCTCCGCGTCGGAGAACAGGCCTTCCGGGCCCGTGGGCGCCAGGTCGCTGAAGGGAGGGTCGTAGAGACGGGCCGGGTCCATGGCGCCGCGGCTGGTGAGTTCATCGATGATCTCGTTGATGAAGCGGATCTGGGTGGCGGTGTGGGTGCCCTCGGCCAGGTAGTCGGCAAACAGCTCCTTGGCGGCATTGCGATCGAGGCCCACCAGGGAGCGGATGAACAGCCCAAAGCCATTGCACTCCTCACGGGCACGCGCGATGGCCTGCTGATCGCCGATGCCATGGCTGAGCAGGAACTGCTCCAGTTCGTTGAGGTCGGCGGGGGTGAGGGGCTGGTTGCGGCGGAGGCGCTGCATGGTGAGGTGATCCTCATGGGCCCTGAGGAAGTCCTTGGCGCGCAGCCGGAACTGGCGGAAGGTGTCTGGGGTGAGCAGGGCGGCGGCATCCAGCTCCTGCAGCTCGGCGAGCTGATCGCTGAAGTTGCTGTAGAGGGGTTCGCGGGCGGTGGTTTCGATCAGCCCCACCAGGTCGCGCAGGCGGCGACGCACGTCCTCCAGCATCGGCACGGTCACGTCCTGCCACCAGTCGTCGCGCAGCAGGTTCTGGATCAGGTCGAGCTGGACCGCCACCATCGGCACGGCGTGTTTGCTCTCCAGCACGCAGGCCAGTTCGCGCACCTGTCCCTGCAGGCGCACAAAGCGGGCATGGCCCTGGAGCTGGCCCAGTTGCAGGGTGTAAAGGAGCAGGTCGAAGCGGCGGGCGGTGGGATCGGTGTCGCCGCTCTGCTCGGCGTGGGCCGAGGGCAGCGGGGCCAGGGTGTGGGCCAGCAGGTCGTGATCCTCTGGCCTGAGCTGGCTCCAGGCCGCGGCCTCGGCGAAATGCTCCACCTGCTCAAGGTGGGGCCGCACCAGGAAGTTGTCGGCGGGACATGCCGCCACGTGGCAGCGCAGGAGGTCGGCGAGGCTGCGGCGGTGCTCCTGCAGGGCCGGCTCGGTTGGATCGCCATCGGTTGATGGGCTGGTGTGGTCGATGGCCTCGATCAGGGCGAGGCGGGCCCGGAACAGGCGGGTGCTGAGGGAGGCTGGCGGCGCTGGGCTCTCGCTGCCGCTGTTGCCGAGGAAGAACTCGAGGTTCTGGCAGACGTCAAAGATCCAGAAGCATTCCTTGGGCTTACCAGGGCCGAACAGGTGAGGGCAGAGGCGGGTGCCGCGACCCACCATCTGCCAGAACTTGGTGCTGGAGCGCACCGGCTTGAAGAACACGAGATTGACGATCTCGGGGATGTCGATGCCGGTGTCGAGCATGTCCACGGAGATGGCGATGCGCAGCTCGCTGTCGGGCTGGGAGAACGTGTCGATCAGGCTCTGGGCATAGGGGATCTGGTTGTCGATCACGCGGGCGGCCTTGCCGGCCAGGTGGGGGTAGTGGTGATCAAAGCGCTGACGGATGAATTCGGCGTGCTTGTGGTTGCGGGCAAAGATCACCGATTTGCCGATGCGATCGCCGGAGGCATCGGGGCAGCCCTGGGTCATCAGCACCTCCAGGCCCTTGTCCACGGTGTCGGCATTGAACAGCCAGCTGTTGATGGCACCGGATTCCACCCGGCCCGCGGTCTGCACGTCCTCCTGCCAATCGAGCAGATCCCAGGCGGCTTTTTCGTCGTCTGAGAGATCGGCATAGCGGATGCCCTCGCGCGGAAACTTGAGCTTCACGGCAACGGGGCGGAATGGCACGAGGAAGCCATCGGCAACGGCCTGGTCGAGGCCGTATTCATCGGTGGGCAGGCCGATTTCCAGATCGAACAGCTCGTAGGTGTTGCGATCGATCTCATCGCGCGGGGTGGCGGTGAGGCCGGCGAGGAGGGCATCGAAGTAGGCAAAGATCGCGCCGTACTTCTGATACACACTGCGGTGGGCTTCGTCGATGATGATCAGATCGAAGTGCCCCACTCCGAATCGCCGCACGCCCTGGGCGTCCTCGGCCTCGATCAGGTTCATCATCGTGGGGTAGGTGGAGAGGAACACCCGCCCCTCGCCGCCGCGGTTGGTCACCAGGTTCACGGGTGAGCAATCGGGCAGCAGGTTGCGGAAGGCGCGCTCGGCCTGGAGCACCAGGGAGGTGCGATCGGCGAGGAACAGCACCCGTTTGATCCAGTTGCAGCGGCTGAGCAGGTCGGTGAGGGAAATGGCGGTGCGGGTTTTGCCGGTGCCGGTGGCCTGCACCAGCAGAGCCTTGCGGCGTCCGCACTCCAGGGATTCGGCGATGGCGCGGATCGCCCGCTGCTGGTAGTGGCGATCGGCGATCCGCGAGAGGGTGGCGTTGGCCAGGGGCTGGCGGATCTCGCGCCGGCGGATCAGGGTTTCGAGCTCGTCTTTTTTGTAGAAGCCCTGCACCTCGCGCGGCGGGTAGCGCAGGTCGTCCCAGAGGCGGTGGCGGTAGCCGTTGGAGAGGAAGATCAGAGGGCGCTGGCCATAGCGCTGCTCCAGGCAGTTGGCATAGAGCTCGGCCTGGCGTTGGCCCTCCATCGGATCGCGGCTGCTGCGCTTGGCCTCCACCAGGGCCAGGGGCTTGCCGTCGTCGCCCCAGAGCACATAGTCGACAAAACCCTGGCCGCTGGCATTGGGCATGCCCTGCACTTCATGTTCGTGGGTGCAGCTGCGGCCATGGCACCAGCCGGCTTCCTCGAGGTAGTGGTCGATGTAGCCCTGGCGGGTGGCCCATTCGGGCAGGTCTTCCGGCGGTTGAGCGATGCCCTGGTTGGCCTGGCGCAGGGCGGTGATCTCCTGGCGCAGCAGCTCCAGCTGCTGCTCGGAGGCCTGGGCGGCGAGGCGCTGCTCCCGCAGTTGCCGGTCGCGTTCGGCCAGCTGCTCGGCCAGGGCCTCCAGCTGCTCGCGGGTTTGGCTCTGCTGGGCGGCGCTTGATTCTTTGTTGGGCAGCAGGGTGCGATCAAAGCGCTGGCCGCGCACCGCAGTGGGGTCGAGGCCGTAGGTGAGCACCAGCCAGCGCAGCACCTGGAAGAGCTCGCCGGCGGCCAGCACCGCATCAGCGGGGCGGATCGGGTCGCTGTGATGCACGGCCTTGTTGCCGAGATCCTTGAGCAGGCGGAAGCGACGGATCTGCTCGCCGGCGATGTCGCGGAAGCTGGCGTTGTAGATCAGATCGGCGAGACTGCCGTAGCCAAACGGGCGCTGCAGCTGCCCATCGTTGTCGTACACCCACTCCACCAGCAGCTCAATCGTGCGGCGGGCGTAGAAGCAGGCGGTACGCGGATCGGAGAGGGCGCACTGCTCCACCCGCACGGCTTCAGCATGCAGCTCGGGCCATTGATCGGCGATCAGGGTGTACTGGGAGCTCACGTCCTGCGCTCCTGCTCTGCGATTAGCAGCAATAACCGTGCCTGATCAGAGGGAGTCATGCAGCACTCGCCCTTCCCGGTGCGCAGTGAACTCCACGGTGCCTGGAATCTGGCAGCGCTCGTTGTAGCGGGCCTGGCTGGTGACCACCAGATCAACGGACATCAAAATGCCGCGCAGGCTCTTCTGCAGGCGTACGGTCTCGTTGTAACGGCTGGCCAGCTCAGGCTTCACAACCAGCAAGTCGAGATCGTTCGCGGCAGCCAGATCGCCTTGGACTGCCGAGCCAAAGGCGATCAACCGCAGCGGTGAAGCTGCGGCCACCAGACGCTCCACCACGGCCTCTAACTTTTCGGGCGTAACAGCCCAGGGACGACCAGCAGCCCCGCCATTGATCGATGAGCTGGCTTGGGTCATGGGGCAGATGCCTGCGGATTGGAGCCAGAGCCAGCCCTAAGGCTAAGGGAATCGAGCAGTTTCATGCCCCTTCTTCCAGCTGTCGCTCCAACGACTGGCGGATCAGCCCGATGGCATAGGGAACCTCCTCCAGGGTGGCGATGCCGAGCTCTACATCGCCATTGCCCCAGCGGCCGATGCCGGTCACGTTCTTGGCCAGGCCTTTGGGGTCGTCCAGGACGGCGAAGGGCATGTTGAGGCTGAGGCGCAACCGCTTGGCCTGGGGAACGATGTCCACGAAGTTGGTCTCGGCCTTGTAGGCGATGTAGAGCTTGAGCACCTCCTGGGTGACGTTGGGATCCAGGGCCTTGATGCGGGCATCCAGCGCCTCGAAGACCTCGCGGATCTGGCGATTGGCAAGCTGGGGGTGGTCAGCCAGCGTGTAGGTGGTCTCCTGTCCTTTGGTGGGCTTGTAGCGCTGGCGTTGCTCCTCGCTGAGCTGGGGCGCAGCCCATACCTCCAGCGCACGCAGGGCCAGACGCTCCCCACGGGTTTGGATGGCGTCTGCATCCCATTGCTCCAGCTGCCCAAGGCCCTGGTTCAGTCGCAGGGGGCTAGTGCGGAAGCCGCCCTCCTGGTGGTCGCGCTTCTCCAGGAAGGAGCGGTCGCTGAGCTCGGGGTTGTAGCCGGTGAGGGTGAGGTTGCCGAGGCGATGCAGCCACTCCTCCTGCACCTGGGCCCAATCGGGGCCGAGGGCTTCAGGCCAGGCGGCGGAGAGGTCGGGGTTCTGGGGAAGAATGTGCTCGATCGTGTAGTCGGCCACGGCGATCGGCTCCTTGCGCTGGTGGTTCTCCAGGCGGCGCAGCCAATAGCTGCAGCTCTTGTTGAATTTGTAGAGGTTGCGGATCTGGAACTCGCGGCGGAACTCCTCATCGGAGGGGAAGCGCCGGTAGGAAGGCAGGTCGAGGAGGTGGGCCTTGAAGCTGGGCAGGTAGTGACCCTGTTCGCGGCGCAAGGCGCGGCTGAAGGTGGCGAAGGTTTTCTGCTGGGAGTTGGAGGGGATGGCGCAGACGGCCCGGCGGAATACGTAGGCCTCTGCAGACGTAGGGCCTCCAGCAGTTCATCGCGGCTGAGCAGGCTGATTTGATGGTCGCCGTAGAGCTCCAGTAGCAAGGGCGTGACGACGTTGACCTTGAGCTCGCGCAGGTCGTGGAAGGCATCCCGGAGCTGTGGGTCGGGTTCCTGCCCCAGGGCCACGCGGCAGTAGCGGATGGCGGTGGTGTGCAGATCAGCCAGCAATGCCTCGATGCCCGCGTCAGCGACGGCTGGTTGGCGTTCGTACTGCTTGAACACCTCGTAGACCAGATCGAGCCGGGGCACTTCGGCGGTCTTGAGGGTGAGGAAGTCGCGCATGAAGGCGCTGAACTCGTTGCCGCTGTAGGCCTCCTGGCCGAAGGCCTGCTCCATCGGCCGCCAGTGGAGGGTGTAGAGCCGCTCCTGCAATTCGGGCGGCTGGCCCATCAGCACATAGTTGCGGATCAGATCGGCCTGGGAGAGCTCCCGGCCGGTGGAGTTCATGCTCTCGAAGATCAGCTGGGGATTGTCCTGATCGCGGGAGAGGGCCACATCCACCACCAGTAGCTTGCTGATGCCCCGGCAGACCACGGCCAGATCGGTGGTTTGGGCGCCAAGTTGTTCGAGGAAGAACTTGTAGTTCTCCTGGATCCGAATGGAGGGCTCGGCTGGCAGTGCTGCCGCGTTGGGATCCACCAACGCCATCAGAGTGACGCGATCGGTGTCGGAGAGCAGCAGCTTGAAGCGCTTATCGCCTTTCTGATGCCGGCGGGTGAGGTAGGTCTCGCGGAGGATGGCCGGAGCGAACTCCTCGATCGGCTCCTGCTCATCTTCTGGAAGTGCATCGAGCACATCCGCCAAGGCAGAGAGCAGCAGGGTGCCGGTGGTGAGCCGCTGCTGGCCGTCGATCACCAGCTTGGGTGCTTGCACGGCCATGTTGCCCAAGCCGTCATCGATGTGTACCACTGACCCGATGAAGTGGACACCGATGGCGTCGGAGGAGCCGGCACGAAGAATGTCATCCCAGAGCTGCTCGCACTCCTTCTGCGTCCAGGAATAGGTGCGCTGGTAGATCGGGATGATGAACTGAGAGACGTTTCTCAGGATCTCAAGGAGCTTTGCTTACGTGGCTTTCATAGAATGCTCATCTCCCTAAAAAGCTTTGGCCTAGAGACGAGGCCAATGCCGCAAGACGCTCATTCTGTTTTTCATTTCGCGAATAAACGTTCAAACAGGCATGCGCAATTGCATGGAACCTTTTTTGAATGTCAACCGGAGGCAGAGAAATTGGAATTTCAAGGACACTAGATTGGGAGATATTCAGCATTGATCCACTGGTTCCCGTGGCCCTCCTTCTGATTTCTTGCCGCACCGATGGATGGCTAAATAGTTGCTTGATGTACAAGGGAAAATATGACGCGCTAATGCTCCTGCAGAACCTCCAGACCTTGTCCGAAAGGAGCAGGTCGAAGGGTGAGTGCTCGACATAGGCAACTGTTCCTATTAGAGCATCTGTATTGGCACGACAAAAGAGCAAGTCACCCTGATTGACGAAATGACGTGCGGGCGGTGAATAGTCTCGCGGAGCTGGCTTCGATTCTTCCGGTTTGAAGCGTCCAGAGCTTACGGCGCTAACCCTGATGATGCGCAGGGTCTCGCTGATATCACCCTCGCCAGAGCCGAGGCTTTTGCCAGTCTCGAAGCGAGAAACCAAGTCGCCAACACAACCCTTGGGCCATCCCTTGTCATTGCTAACTGGATCTCCAAATAAGTCCAGGAAGATTTTGCGTTCTAGGGCTTCTAGGGACTGCTTATTTGATTGGCCTAACTTCCTAAGGCTACTCCCTTTGTCAAGAATTGCCGCGATGCGCCGCTGCTCCTCCAGTGGGGGGAGTGGGAGAAGCAAGTCGTCAATATGTTCATTCTTGAGATTGTTGATATTAGCTCCCGCCGCCAGCGAAGAAACCTTGCGCCTGTAGCCAGTCGACTGAAAGAAGTGGTGAAGATAGCGGGGATTAACTCTTTCAGAAGATGGCCTGACGACTTTGCAGAACGCTCCAAAAGATCCCTCCCAGGGCTCACTCAACTGGGCGGCCTTGCCCACGACATCAATGCTGCCGCTGCTTGCGGCGATGACAATGTCTCCGGGTCTCAGGAGTTGTTGGTGGGCAATGCATGAGTCCGGGACATACACCAAATCCTTGTCAAGCAGAAGACTGCCTTCTTGGATGTTCCCTGCTCTAAGTACCGGCCTCAAGCCTGGCGCTGCTGAATTTGAGACCTGGCTCTTGTCGTAGGAGACCCCGCGAACCTGCTGAGCAATCTCACCAACCGTAACAGTGGGCCATTTCATCGCAGCATCCCCTCCAGCTCCTCGATCCCCTGCAGGATCTCCTGCTCGATCGTCCGCAGTTCCGCCAGGATCTCCAGAGGTGGGCGATGCTCCAT
>Ga0208086_1000008_pt1 | contig 55509 bp, 48 predicted proteins | sample LakMenEpi06Jul10_FD_150675 | JGI IMG/M metagenome (GOLD analysis project Ga0208086, IMG submission 150675) | Freshwater microbial communities from Lake Mendota, WI - 06JUL2010 deep hole epilimnion (SPAdes) | ecosystem: Environmental > Aquatic > Freshwater > Lake > Epilimnion/Euphotic zone ...
ATTGTGCTCCGTAGGGATAGAAAGTAGTAGTTCCCGCTTTCGCGGCTGAAGGGCAAGGGTACGGTTTGCACGCTCATATGGGCAAATCCACTTACTTTTCTGAGCGTGAAAGATAGACTGGTCGTCGTTATGAATAGATATAGAGAGCTCATGGCTTTCCCACAGGTCATTCGACTTGGAATTAGCGCATTTCCAGCGCGATTGGCCTACGGCATGATCGGTCTCGGTATCTTTTTCAAAGCAGAGCAGGAAACTGGCTCTATTGCAGTGGCTGGCTTTGCAATTGGTTTGAACTCACTAGCCGGTTCTTTGACTGCAGGTCTGCGGGGATCTGTGATGGATCGCTTTGGTCAAAAGTGGCCCATTCGCATTTTGGTTCCTTTGTATTCGGCAATGATCCTTTTGCTCAACACAATGGAAACTCGAGAATCCATTTTAATCACCGCATTCATTTTGGGCATTACCGCTCCCCCGATTAACTTATCTGTCCGTCCATTATGGAAAGACATTGTCCCGGATTCATATCTGCGTACCGCGTACGCATTTGATTCTTCAATGATGAGTTCAACAAGTGTTATTGGCCCTGTTGTTATCACTGCGCTTTCGCTTTCTTCTCGCCCAGAATTAGGTCTAGGAACTATCGCTGCCTTGATGTTTACAGGTGGTATCGCTCTATCACTGACTCCGGCATCTCGTGATTGGATTCCTGAAAAGAAAAACAAAGGTCAGCAAAGATTGTGGAAGGATCGAGCCATTCAGTTGCTGATGTTTGAAGGCTGCTTTATTGGCTTTGGTTGGGGCGTCTTTGATGTTGCTGTTCCAGCATTTGCAACGCAAGAAGGTGTTCAGCATCGCGTTGCTTGGATCTTTGCCGCCTTCGGAATCGCAACGGTCATAGGTGGCTTATTGGGTGGATTGGTTTCAAAGAGATTACCTCCACTTCTGGCATTACGACGAGCATATGCATTGTGGTTGCTTGCCTGTCTTCCGATCGCCTTCACCTACCCGGATTGGACTATGGCACTTGTTGGAGCATCTATCGGCTTTTTAGGTGGCGCAGTTCAAGTTTTTTACTTTGAAGTTCTTGAAGCGGTAAGGCCCAAAGGTTCACAGACCGCTTCGCTCGGTTGGATCTGGAGTGTTGAGGGTTCTTTCATGGCGGTAGGCGCTGCAGTTGGTGGAGTTGTGTCTGAAATGTTCTCACCACGCATTGGGTTAGCAATGTTGCCAATCATGATTTGTGTTGGCTTAATAATTTTATCGATTGGTCGTGGAAGGTTAAGCGCTGCAAATGACATTCCAACTGATGAAGAAGATCTTCAAGCGATGGAAGATATATCTAACCAAGTGAAGTAGTTAGTGCGCCGCTTCATGCCAGGTAAGGCCAAGACCCGCATTAACGTCTAGTGGCGCCTTCAGTGGATATGCAGAACCCATTTCACGCTTGACTAGTTCACTTATTTTTTCCTCTTCACCAGATACGACCTCAAGGATTAACTCATCATGGATCTGCAGAAGTAAGCGAGAGTTTAATTTCTCTTTCTCAATTGCCCGCTGAACATTAAGCATGGCCAGTTTGATGATGTCTGCCGCAGATCCCTGAATCGGAGCGTTGAGCGCCATGCGCTCTGCGACTTCGCGTCTTTGTCTATTGTCATGCATTAAATCTGGCAAGTAACGACGTCGACCCATAATTGTTTCGGTGTAACCGACTTTGCGAGCATCTTCGACAACTGTTTTTAAGTAGTCTCTGATTCCACCAAATCGTTCAAAGTAGGTGTCCATCAACTGTTGGGCTGCAGGTGGAGAAATATCTAATTGAATCGCTAGACCATATGAAGAAAGTCCATAAGCAAGTCCATACGACATAGCTTTCATCTGTCTACGCATTTCAGGATCTACTTCAGATGGTTTAACACCAAACACAAGTCCAGCAACTGTTGCATGAAGATCTTCACCTGAAGCAAAGGCTGCCAGCAATTTTTCATCGTGGGACAAGTGAGCCATGATGCGCATTTCGATCTGGCTGTAATCTGCAGTCAACAATGCGACATAACCTTTGCCAACAGTAAAACAGTCGCGAATCTTGCGTCCTTCTTCTGTGCGGACCGGAATGTTTTGCAAATTAGGCCCAGTTGATGAAAGACGACCGGTTGCGGCAACTGTCTGCTGGAAATGAGTATGAATGCGCCCGTCTTTGGCAATTTCAGCAATCAGACCTTCAACAGTTGTTCCCAATTTTTTGGTTTCGCGAATTCGAAGCAAAGAGGTTAAAACCGGATGCCCACTTTTTTGATGCAACCAATCCAAGCTTTCGGCGTCGGTTGTGTAGCCGGTCTTAATCTTCTTTGTTTTAGGAAGATTGAGCTCATCAAACAAAACAACTTGTAGCTGCTTAGGAGATGCCACATTGAATTCGTGGCCGACCGAATCGTGCGCCGCTTTTGTTTCGCGGTTAACTTCACCCTCGAAAAAGGCAGCAAGTGCCTCTAAACCTTTCCTATTGACCGCTATACCTACAGCCTCCATGCGTCCCAAGAGATCAGCGACCGGTAGTTCCATATTTGTAAAAAGATCCAGCAGGTTTCGTTCCTTTAATTCGCGCGTGAGTGAATCTCGTAAGGACAACATGGCCCTGGCAGAAGTTAAGAGCTCCTGTTCGGGAGAAGATCCATTGATAGCTGAGCCATCTCCCCAACGCTCTTGTATGTCCTTTAGCTCCTGGCTTCGAACGCCGGGATTAACTAAATAGGCCGCAAGTGAAGTATCAAAACAGACTCCTGTTAAACCGTTGATGCGGGCTAATGACTTTGCATCATGAGCGATCTTGGTAACTTTTTTATTGGTTGCCCAATCCCCCATCGTCGAACCATGAACCAAAAAGACATCATCTGGTGTTAACGCAACTGCATAACGATGCAGCTTCTCATCAACTAGTTGATAAGCAATGGCAATGTCACCCGAATGCCGCGCAATCTTTGTTGACGCCTCTTCTGGAGTCAGAACACCTTCAACAATCTCAACTGCAAACAATTCAAATTCGGGGGCAACCGTCCTAGTTGTGCCCTTGAGTAAAATCGGCTTCATTCGATCCTTAAGGGTTTTGAACTCTAGTTTTTCAAAGAGCGGATTAGTTTTGTTTTCATCCACACCGCTCCACGCCAAAGAATCGATACTTAACTCCAAAGGAACATTGGCAACTAATTGAGTTAATTCACGGTTTCGAATGACATCATTGATTGAATCTCTTAGTGATTGACCAACTTTTCCGCCCAGCTTGTCTATGTTCGCAATTAGTTCATGTAATGAACCATATTCAACAACCCACTTTGCGGCAGTCTTTTCACCAACACCAGGTACCGACGGCAAGTTGTCACTTGGGTCTCCACGTAGTGCGGCAAAATCTGGGTACTGTTCCGGAGACATTCCGTATTTTTCTTGTACAGCAGCTGGGGTCATCCGAGCAAGATCACTTACGCCTCGCTTTGGATAAAGCACAGTTGTCTTTTCATTTACTAACTGAAATGAATCACGATCACCAGTACAGATAAAGACTTCAGCATTTTCGCGCTCTGCTTGCTTAGCGATTGTTGCGATTATGTCATCTGCCTCAAAGCCTTCGACTTCAAATGTGGTGATTCCAAAAGCTGTAACCAATTCATGTAGGTATGACATTTGTGATCGAAATTCATCTGGGGTCTTTGCTCGATTGGCTTTATATTCGGGAAATATTTCAGATCTAAAGGTCTTACGTGAGACGTCAAAGGCAACGGCCACATGTGTTGGCTTTTCCGTGGTCAGTAGTGAAAGCAGCATGGTTGCAAAGCCATAAATAGCGTTGGTGTGTTGACCTTGCGCGGTTGTGAAATTCTCAGCAGGTAAAGCAAAAAAGGCTCGATACGCCATTGAGTGCCCATCGATTAGCAATAGGCGTTTGGTCATGGATGCATCGTAGAGTGCCAGTTAGACTCTGCCCATGACTGAACCGGATTATCTTGCAATTATTAAAGCCCGAGGTAGTGGCGCCCTAGATAAGAAAATGGGCATCGAGATTACAGAAGCCTCATTGACCAGACTTGTTGCGACCATGCCAGTTGATGGAAACACGCAACCCATGGGCATCTTGCATGGTGGAGCAAATGTTGTTTTAGCTGAATCACTTGGTTCTGTCGGTACACAGTTAAATGCAGGCGAAAATCGAAGAATCGTTGGAATTGATATCAATGCAACCCATCACAAAGCCACTGCAACAGGAATAGTCACAGGAGTTGCAACCGCAGTTTCAATCGGTAAAACATTGTGCTGCTGGGATATTGTGATTACAAATGAAAACGGACAGCGCACCTGCACTGCCCGTATCACTTGTATGATTCTGGCGGAAAGAAACTAACGCTTCTTCCCTGTCCATGTTAGAAAATCTCGTTAGCACCTGTTCCAAGGTATGCAGCCTTAACATGCGGATCATTTAACAAATCACTGGCTTTTGCTTCTTTGGTAATTGAACCAGTTTCAAGAACGTATGCACGGTGGGCACGAGAAAGTGCTTGCTGTGCATTTTGCTCAACCAAAAGAATAGTTACGCCCTGCTTGTTAATCTCAGTGATGATGCGGAAGATGTTTGCAATCATTTGAGGCGCTAACCCCATTGATGGTTCATCAAGCAAAAGGACCTTTGGGCGTGCCATCAGAGCGCGACCAATTGCAAGCATCTGCTGCTCTCCACCTGACAAGGTTCCGCCAGCTTGGAATGCTCGCTCCTTAAGGCGTGGGAATAGATCATAAATTCGCTCTAGATCTGTCGCGATTTCAGACTTGCGCATCTTGAGGTGGTACTTACCCATTTCAAGATTTTCCAAAACAGTCATTCCAGAGAAAATACCGCGACCTTCAGGTGCTTGCGAGATTCCCAATCGCACACGATCGTGAGCTGCCATCTTGGAGATGTCCTGCCCATCAAAAGTTATTGAGCCAGAACTCAATGGACGAAGCCCAGAAATCGTTTTGAGAGTAGTTGTCTTACCAGCGCCATTGGCACCAATTAGCGTGACTATCTCGCCTTCATTAACGACAACTGAGATGCCTTTAATTGCTTCAATTTTTCCATAATGTACATGGAGATCTTTAACTTCAAGACGCATCGTCTGGCACTCCTAAATAAGCTTCAATGACTCGTTTATCATTTTGAACCACGGTTGGTAGATCGTCGGCAATCTTTGTTCCAAAATCAATTACAACAACTCGATCTGAAACTCCCATAACAAGGGACATATCATGTTCAATTAGAAGAACGGTGTAACCCGCATCTCGGATCTTACGAATCGTTTGAGCTAACTCAATTTTTTCAGCAGGGTTAAATCCAGCCGCTGGCTCATCAAGTAACAAAAGCTTTGGCTTGGTGCCAAGAGCTCGTGCAATTTCAAGTCGACGCTGGACACCATAAGGAAGGTTCTTAGCTAAACGATCGGCGTACTCGCCAATACCAATGAAGTCCAAGATTTCCTGGGCGCGCGCATTATCGCTTTTCTCTTCTTTGCGCGAGATCGGCATACCAAACAAACCACTGAGCAATCCTGATTTCTTGTGGGTATCAGTTGCAGTGATGACATTTTCCAGCGCGGTCATATCCCCCCAAAGGCGAATATTCTGGAATGTACGTGCAATGCCACCTTTAGTGATCTTGTATCGCTTTTTACTCTTGAGTGACTTACCAAGAAAATTAATGTCTCCGCTTGTAACTTGGTAGACACCAGTGATGACGTTGAAAACTGTGGTCTTTCCAGCTCCGTTAGGACCGATTAACCCAAGAATTTCCTTCTCTTTTATGTGAAAACTAACATCGTTGAGCGCAGTTACTCCGCCAAACTTGATAGTCACATTTTCTAAAGCTAAAACATTATTTGTCATTCTGCTGCCTTTCCTGGAAGCGGTTTTTCACGCTTCTTTCGTGGTAGCAAGCCATCTGGACGCAGGTTCATCATGATTACGAGAACCGCGCCAAAAACCAAAAGTCTTGCATCGGAGAGAAAACGAATTCGATCTGGAAGGTAACCCAGAATCACTGCACCCAGGATTACACCCCAGATATTTCCCATACCGCCGAAAACCACACACGCAAGAATCAAAATTGAAACCTGGAGCGTGAAGTTATCGGGCGAAATAAAGAGAGTTTTTGAAGCGTAGAGCACACCTGCTGCGCCACCTACTGAAGCACCTAACACGAATGCCCAAATCTTGTACTTAAATGTTGGTACACCCATTAATTCGGCAGCATCTTCATCCTGGCGGATTGATTCCCACGCACGCCCTGGACGTCTGGCAGAAAGGCGGCGAATCATCCAGATTGTAAGAAGAATGATGATTAAGAAGGTCCAAAAATACAGTCTGTGATTATCAAAGGTGTACTCCAAACCGAAGATCGTAGGCGGTGTTGGCACACCAACAATTCCGTTAGCTCCACCGATTGAATTCAAATTCAAGGCAGTGATGCGAACGATCTCACCAAAACCTAAGGTGATGATCGCCAAGTAATCTCCACGCAAGCGCAGCGCTGGAACTCCAAGGATTAAGCCGGCAAACATGGCCATGGCAATACCAATTGGAAGGATCTCCCAAGTATTTAATCCAGTCTTAGTTCCGAGTAAGCCCATTGTGTATGCGCCAATAGCAAAGAAGGCCACATACCCAAGATCCAAAAGACCGCTCTTACCGATAACGATATTTAGACCAAGGGCCATGATTACGAAGATTGCAATAGGGAAAACCAAAACAGAGCCGTAATCAGCAATTGGCGTGTTAAGGAAAGTTCCACCCAAGAATGGCAACGAAGCTGCCATTGCGATAGCTCCCAACGCGATTAAAACGCGTACAGGTCTACCTGAGCGCGCCCAAAAATCAGCTCCAGCATCTCTTAGATTTATCATCTAGGCCCTCGATTGTGTGATCGCTTCGCCGAACACACCATTCGGCCTGAAGTAAAGAACAATAACCAGAATCACGAAAACCGTAACCGCTTTCCATTGAGTACCAAGGAAGAATGAAGCATAGGTTTCAATCAAGCCAAGGCCGATTCCACCGTAGAAAGCTCCCTTGATATTTCCGATACCACCCAAGATCGCAGCAGTAAATGCGGCAATACCGAGTTCAAAACCAATATTAAATGCAGTGTTCTCATACTTGAGAATGTAGAAGAAGCCTGCCGCACCAGTCATTAAGCCACCGATTAAGAAGGTTCCAGAAACCACTAAATTGAGATTAACGCCCATTAAACGTGAAGCATCTTCATTCATGGATACCGCGCGAATAGCTTTTCCAAGACGTGTTCGCTTTACGAACTGACTCAAGAGAATAAACAGCACCAAACCTGAGACAACAATGATTACGTTGTCTAATCTCAATTCCAGACCAAATGGTGCTGCCAAGGTCTTCTTTTCCATAACGCGTGGACTACCGACGTATCGTGAATCAGTCAGAATACGCATGAACTCTGCAAGAACGATTGACATTCCAATCGCAGAAATCAGCGGAGCTAATTTATTGGAGCCTTTGTTTCGCAATCTGCGATAAGCCACAAGTTCGAGCAGGACTGAAAGAATTCCTGACATAAACATCGAACCGAGCAAACAAAGGAAGAGGATCCAGACCAGGCGTACGCCTGTTGCTGGCTCTGATTGCTGGGTGAAACCAAATACATCTCTAACAATCAGAATAGAAGCGAAAGTTCCATACATGAAAATTTCAGAGTTTGCGAAGTTAATCATACGAAGAACTCCGTAAACCATGGTGTAACCCAGAGCAATCATCACGTAGATGAAACCTAAGCTAAGACCACCTACCGTCAATGCAGGAAATTGATCTTGAAAATTACTTAACACAGCGCCGCTTTCTGATTGTGTGTTGCAAGTCAACAAAAATTAAGTGCGCAGCACCTGGTAATTTCTTACCAGGTGCTGCGTGTACAGCTATTTACTTAGTCAGAGACTAAATAATTATTACTTTACGCCACCTGTGTACTTGATAGCACCAGACTTGATTTCAAATCCGTTCATTACGCCACCGGCAGTATCACCATTGCGGTCGAATGAAAGTGGGCTACCTGAAATCGACTTGCCCTTGTATGCCTTTACGCACTTCAACATTGCTGGACGTGTTGAAACGCCCTTAGCGATGCAGCTTAGGAATACGTTTGCAGCATCAATTGATTCTGCTGCGTATGTGCCTGAAGAAACCTTCATTCTCTTCTTGAAGTCTGCTTCGATCTTTGGGTCGATCTCTGATAGAGGAACAGTTCCTGCTGTCAGACGAACGCCTTCAAGGATTGATGCGCTTGCAAGTGTCAAGATTCCTGGGCTTAGAACTCCGTCGCCACCAGCAAGGATGCCTGTGTAGCCAGAGTCACGTAGCTGACGGTAAAGAGTTGCAGCCTGTGCGTAGTAACCAGTGAAGATAACTACGTTAGCTCCTGCTGTCTTTACCTTTGAGATTGATGCAGACCAGTCAGTTGTCTTGTCTGGAACGCTGTCTTGTCCAGCAAGAACTGCGCCACCAAGCTTCATGTACTCAACAAGACCAACACCGTATGGTGACTGATCGTCAATTACGAATACCTTTGGTGATGAAACGCCCTTTGTTGCTAGCTTGTAAAGAGCTGGACCCTGTACACGATCTGTTACAGGAATACGGTGGAACACAGGGAAACCAATTAGGCCCTGTGCTGGATCAGTAATTGATACACGTGTTGCTGATGGTGAGATCAATGGAAGGTTTGTCTGCTTGTAGAAAGGTAGAGATGCAATTGTTGCACCTGAGTAAGCAGGTCCTACTAGACCGATGATCTTCTTGTTTGATGCAGTTCCAGGAGCAACCTTTGCTGCTTCTGTTCCGCTTCCTTGGTCATCAACTTCAACGATGTTTACCTGGATCTTGCCCTTGTTCTTTGCATTGAACAAAGCAACTGCGTACTTAACGCCGTTAAGCTCATCGATACCAACCTGAGCTTCTTCACCAGTTAGTGGGCCTTGAAATGCGATAGTTGCGATACGTGCTTTAGCGTTTGCTGCTGGAGCCACTGCGAAAGTGGTTCCGACAGCAAGTGCAATCACGGCGCTAACTGAAACTAACTTGTAGTTCTTCATATGTAGTGCCTTTCCTGTTCTTGTGTCCCGGGACAGGGAGGCTGAAAGAGTAATGGTTGGGGTGAGGGTAGGACAAGGTGTAGTTACGCCTAAAAATGTCTCGGTTTCGTTATAAATGGGATGGTGGTATCAATTATTGAGACAGGGCCATACCTTATTTATCGGGAACCGCGTTGGGGTTAACTACCGCCTCGGCGACCTCTTTCATGGTCAAGCGACGATCCATGGCAGCTCGCTGAATCCAAGAAAAAGCTTCGGGTTCGGAAAGGTTTAAGGCCTTCATCAATAATCCCTTAGCTCTATCAATTAGCTTTCTAGTTTCAAGTCGGTCGTGAAGATCTGCGACTTCGGCAGCTAAAGATTTCATCTGGGTGTGACGACTAATTGCGATTTCAATCGCTGGCATTAAGTCGCCAATAGTAAATGGTTTAACAACATAGGCCATTACTCCGGCATCGCGTGCGCGATCGACAAGCTCTTTCTGAGAATAAGCGGTGAGCATCAACACGGGAGCTATCTCAATGATTTTTTCTGCCGCTGAAATTCCATCAAGGACCGGCATCTTGACATCAAGAATTGCTAAATCCGGAGTGTGCAACGCTGCTAGATCGATTGCTTCTTGACCGTTTGTTGCTTGAGCAACAACTTGATAACCAGCTGCTTGCAACATTTCTACAAGATCCATGCGAATTAAGGTTTCATCCTCAGCAACCAGAATGCGAACGGTCATGATCGATTGATCCCTTTCAGAATTCATACAGTGCGTGCCCCGAGTCGGATTCGAACCGACACTATGCAGTGTTTGAGACTGCCCTCTCTACCGTTGGAGTACCGAGGCTCTTGATGAAGCAATCTTAGCGGTAAGCAGCAACCACTCCGCCAACGGCATCTCCCACAACGTGAACGCGCATTGCATTGGTTGAGCCAGGAATTCCCGGAGGCGATCCCGCAACGATGACTACGTTTTCGCCAATGTGAGCACGGCCGGACTCAATTAATAAAGTGTCGGCTTGCTTAACCATTTCATCGGTGTGCTTCACCATTGGAGTTACTTCTGGTTCAACTCCCCATGACAATGCCAAGCGGTTATACGTTCCGATTTCTGGTGTGAAGGCAACGATAGGAATAGGTGAGCGAAGACGGGCCATGCGGCGAGCCGAATCCCCTGATTGAGTGAAAGTAACTAAGTACTTTGCACCAACAATTGCGCCTACTTCAGCTGCAGCACGAGTGATCGCGCCACCTTTTGTCTTGGGAGTTGTGCGCAATGCGCGAATCATTTCAAAACCGCCCTCTTCGGTACGGGCGATGATGCGAGCCATTGTTGCAACCGCTTCGATTGCGAATGCTCCAACAGATGTTTCACCTGACAACATCAATGCATCTGCGCCATCTAGCACCGCATTGGCACAATCTGTAGCTTCGGCGCGAGTTGGTGAAGAGTTTGTGATCATCGAATCAAGCATTTGAGTTGCAACAATGACCGGCTTAGCTGCTTCACGTGCTAATTCAATACAGCGCTTCTGCACTAGTGGTACTTCCTCAATTGGCATCTCTACACCAAGATCACCACGGGCAACCATGATGCCATCAAAGGCGGCGACAATTTCTTCAAGATTATCTACAGCTTGTGGCTTTTCAATTTTTGCAATTACTGGAATGCGAAAACCAATTTCATCCATGATGTGGTGGACATCTGCAATGTCGGCAGCGTTTCGGACAAATGAAAGTGCAATAAAATCTGCACCAGCTTTCATTCCCCAACGCAAATCCTCTTCATCTTTTTTAGAAAGCGCTGGAACCGAAACCGCTACACCCGGAAGATTTATTCCCTTGTTATTACTTACAGCACCTGGCTGAATAACCTTTGTAACTACATCGTTGCCTTTAACTTCGACAACTTGGACAGTTACTTTTCCATCATCTATGAGAATACGATCTCCTGGCTTGCAATCTCCTGGTAAACCTTTGTACGTCGTGCCAACGCGATCTTTGGTGCCTTCAACTTCATCAGTTGTTATTGTGAAGATATGGTCACGTTCTAATTCATGTGGACCATTAGCAAATCGCGCCAGACGAATCTTTGGACCTTGAAGATCAACCAGAATTGCGACTGGCTTTCCTGCAGCTTTAGCTGCATCGCGCACACGATCAAGGCGACTTTGATGCTCTTCATAGCCTCCGTGAGAAAGGTTCAAGCGCGCCATATTCATGCCAGCGTCAATGAGTTCCTTTACTTTTTCGACAGATTCAACGGCAGGACCCATGGTGCACACAATTTTCGCTCTACGCATGTATGTACCTTAAACCATTAATGGACGGTCAGTTGGCGCTATCGGTGAAGGAAGTTGCGTACGTCCAGTGAGATATCTATCTACGGAAGCTGCTGCACTTCTGCCTTCAGCAATTGCCCATACGATTAGTGACTGTCCACGACCTGCATCACCTGCCACGAAGATTCCTTCTTCTGTTGTTTGGAACTCTTTGTCCCGCTTGATGTTTCCACGCTCATCTAGTTCAACTTCTAGCTGAGCAATCAGAGAAGATTTTTCAGGACCTGTAAAGCCCATTGCCATGAAGACAAAGTCACATGGAATCTCTTTTTCAGATCCAGGCACAGCTTCAAACTTTCCATTGGCAAATTGAGTTTCGACAATCTTGATTGCACGCAGATTTCCTTGACCATCTCCCAGGAACTCTTCTGTACTTACTGAAAACATCCGATTATCTTTTTCTTCGTGCGCGCTTGATACCCGATAAATCATCGGGTAAGTAGGCCACGGTTGGCCCGATGGACGTTCATCTGTTGGGCGTGGCATGATTTCTAGTTGAGTAACACTTGCTGCGCCCTGTCGAATAGATGTACCTAAGCAGTCCGCTCCAGTGTCTCCGCCACCAAGAATTACAACATGTTTTCCGGCAACGTTGATTGGTGGTGCTTCGACTTCACCTAAGGCTTGCTTGTTTCCCCATGGTAAAAACTCCATCGCTTGGTAAATGCCTTTAAGTTCGCGGCCCTTAATCGAAAGATCGCGCCACTGTGTAGATCCGACCGCCAAAACAACTGCGTCATACTTCTTTCGCAAATCTGAACCGGTTAATTCATTTCCAACGTCAACGCCTGGACGAAAACGAGTTCCCTCTTTTTCCATTTGCTCTAAACGTCGATCAAGTATGTGCTTTTCCATTTTAAACTCTGGAATTCCATAACGAAGCAACCCACCGATTTTGTCCGCACGTTCATAAACAGCAACTGTGTGCCCAGCACGAGTCAATTGCTGAGCTGCAGCAAGGCCTGCAGGGCCAGAACCAATGACGGCAACAGTCTTTCCAGTTAGGCGATCTGGAGCCAAAGGCTTTACATTTCCTGCACCAAAAGCTTCTTCAATAGTTCGTAGTTCAATTTGTTTAATCGTTACCGCATCGCGGTTAATGCCGACAACACATGCGGTTTCACATGGGGCAGGACACAGACGCCCAGTGAATTCGGGAAAGTTATTGGTCGCATGTAGACGATCGATTGCTTCTTCCTTGTCACCGCGATACATCAAGTCATTCCATTCGGGAATGAGATTTCCTAGCGGGCACCCGTTGTGACAGAAAGGAATTCCGCAATCCATACAGCGACCGGCTTGCTTTTGTAGGTGTTCGAAACTTTGTGGCTCATAAACTTCTCGCCAGTCTTTGATGCGAACATCAACTGGACGGCGCTTTGGAGTTTCGCGAGGTGTAGTCATAAAACCTTTTGGATCAGCCATTTGCTGCAACCTCCATCACCAGAGCATCAACCGGTAAACCTTCGCGTGTAGCTCGCTCCATCGCGGCAAGCACGCGCGCATAATCACGTGGCATGATTAATGAGATTCGAGCCAAGCTCTTCTCCCAATCTTTCAAAAGTGCGTTCGCAATTTCAGAACCAGTTTCAGCAAAGTACTTTGAAATGTGATCCTTCAGAATTTCTTTCTGATCTTGTGGAACTGCTAGGACGTCAACCATGTCTGCATTGACATTTGCAGTGTCAAGATCCAAAACAAACGCGCGTCCACCTGACATTCCCGCGGCAATATTGCGGCCAGTGCGGCCAAGTACAACGACGGTTCCTCCTGTCATGTATTCGCAACCGTGATCGCCAATGCCTTCAACAATTGCAAGAGCGCCAGAGTTGCGCACGCAGAAACGTTCGCCAACAATTCCTCGAATAAAGATTTCTCCAGCCGTAGCGCCGTAACCAATTACATTTCCTGCAATCACGTTGTCTTGTGAAGGGAAAGTTGCCTTTACATCCGGACGTACAACAACTCGTCCACCAGATATTCCCTTTCCAACGTAGTCGTTGGAATCTCCATATAAGCGAATCGTGACTCCACGGGGAATAAACGCACCTAATGATTGGCCTGCAGATCCATGCAAGGTCACATCAATGGTTCCAGCAGGCAATCCATCTGCGCCATATTTGCGAGTTACTTCAGCACCTAACATTGTTCCGACAGTACGGTTCACATTTCGTACAGGCAGATCAATTTTTACTAGTTCACCATTGGTTAATGCAGGTTGGGCAAGTTCGATCAATTGATTATCCAATGCTGCAGCTAATCCATGATCTTGCTTTGTTGTGTTGTGTAAAGCGCTATCAACATCTGGGCGCACCAACAAAGGTTCTAGGTTTAATCCAGATGCTTTCCAGTGGTCAACCGCTTTGCGCGTATCCAGGAATTCAACATGTCCAATAGCCTCTTGTAAGGTTCTAAATCCGAGTTGAGCCAAAATTTCCCGTACTTCTTCGGCGATGTATTCAAAGAAAGTTTCCACGAATTCTGGTTTTCCAGTGAACTTTTTACGAAGTTCTGGGTTTTGTGTTGCCACACCAACTGGGCATGTATCCAAGTGGCACACGCGCATCATGATGCAACCAGAAACAACTAGCGGCGCAGTTGCAAATCCATATTCTTCGGCACCTAGCAAAGCCGCAATTACAACATCGCGTCCGGTTTTTAACTGACCATCGGTCTGAACTACAATGCGATCTCGTAAACCATTGAGCAACAAGGTTTGCTGAGTTTCAGCTAGACCAAGTTCCCAAGGCGCACCGGCATGTTTAAGTGATGTCAACGGTGAAGCACCTGTTCCACCGTCGTGGCCGGAAATCAAAACAACATCTGCATGCGCCTTTGATACACCCGCTGCAACTGTTCCCACACCAACTTCGGCAACCAGCTTTACGTGAACTCGTGCGTTCTTATTGGCATTCTTAAGGTCATGGATAAGTTGTGCCAAGTCTTCAATTGAATAAATATCGTGATGTGGTGGTGGTGAGATCAATCCGACACCCGGGGTTGAATAGCGAGCCTTAGCAATCCATGGATAGACCTTGTTTCCAGGCAACTGTCCACCTTCACCAGGCTTTGCACCTTGCGATATTTTGATTTGAATATCATCACTGTTAACAAGGTAATTACTTGTTACACCAAAACGACCAGATGCAACTTGCTTAATTGCAGAACGCTTCGAATCACCATTAGCCATTGGGATATTGCGTTCTACTTCTTCGCCGCCTTCGCCGGTGTTTGATTTTCCACCAAGTCGGTTCATTGCAATTGCCAGAGTTTCGTGGGCTTCAGCTGAGATTGAGCCGTAGGACATCGCACCCGTTGAAAAACGCTTGATGATTGCGCTAATTGGTTCTACTTCATCAATAGAAATAGGTGGATTAGCTCCTTCTATAAATTGGAACAAGCCGCGAAGTGTCATTAAGCGCGCGCTTTGTTCATTGACTCGATCGGTGTAGCGCTTAAAAATGTCATAACGCTTATTACGCGTTGAATGTTGCAGCGTGAAAACAGTTTCTGGATCAAATAAGTGAGGTTCACCTTCACGACGCCATTGATATTCCCCACCGATAGGTAAACGCTTCGTTCCTGGAACTTCTCCCCCAGGTGGATACGCGATGTGGTGGCGAGCGATTGTTTCTTGGGCGATCACATCTAGTGAAACTCCGCCAAGTCGTGATGTTGTTCCAACAAAGTACTCATCAACAACCTCTTGGGAAAGTCCAATTGCTTCAAATACTTGTGCGCCGGTATATGAAGCAATGGTGCTGATTCCCATCTTTGACATTACCTTTAAGACACCTTTACCAAGGCTCTTGATTAAATTCTTCACAGCCTTTTCGGGAGTGATTCCAGTGATGACTCCTTGAAGAACAAGGTCTTCGGCCGATTCCATTGCAAGATATGGATTAACGCACGCTGCTCCGTAGCCAATAAGAAGTGCGACGTGGTGTACTTCGCGCACATCGCCAGCTTCGACAACAAGTCCAACTTTGGTGCGTGTCTTTTCGCGAATCAAGTGATGGTGAACTGCAGAGGTAAGCAATAGCGAAGGAATCGGCGCATTTTCTGCATCACCATCACGATCAGATAAAACAATTATTCGTGCGCCATCTTTAATTGCTTGTGAAACTTCTACCTTGATCTCGTTAAGGCGATCGCGCAACGAGTCTCCGCCATCAGCGATACTAAAGAGGCCACGGATTACGTGCGCAGATAAACCTGGATAGTCACCATCAGCATTGACGTGAATAATCTTTGCTAGTTCATCATTATCAATGACGGGAAACGCCAAGGAGATTTGGCGACAACTACTTGGACCAGGGTCTAGAAGATTGTGCTCTGGACCCATGGAAGTACCAAGGCTCGTCACTAACTCTTCACGAATTGCATCTAGTGGTGGATTTGTAACTTGGGCAAAAAGTTGTGAGAAATAATCAAAAATTAATCGAGGCTTTTCAGAAAGTGCAGCGATTGGCGTATCGGTTCCCATTGATCCCAATGGCTCCATGCCATTTTTTGCCATTGGTGTCACCAAGATACGTAAATCTTCTTCGGTGTAACCAAAAGCTCTTTGACGACGAACAACGGATGAGTGTGGGTACACAATGTGTTCACGTGAAGGAAGATCGCTGAGCTTAACTATTCCTGCATGCAGCCAATCGCCATACGGTGCGGCATTTGCTAAACCATCTTTGATTTCACCATCTTCAATGATTCGTCCTTGTTCAATATCTACTAAGAACATCTTGCCAGGTTGTAAACGACCTTTACGCTCTACATTTTCCGCCGGAATATCTAATACGCCGACTTCGGATGCAAGAACAACCATTCCATCTTTAGTGACCCAAAAACGTGATGGTCGCAAACCATTGCGATCTAGAACTGCACCTACTTGATGTCCATCTGTAAAAGTTACACATGCGGGACCATCCCAAGGCTCCATCATCGATGCATGGAATGCATAAAAATCACGACGGTTCTGCGGCATCGTTGCATGGTTTTCCCAAGCTTCTGGAATCATCATTAGCACTGCATGTGGAAGTGAACGTCCGCCCAGATACAAAAGTTCTAGAACCTCATCAAAAGATGCTGAATCCGAACCCGACATTTCAACAATTGGAAACAACCGCTTCAGATCGCCTGGGATCAACTCACTTGCTAGCAATGATTCACGAGCGCGCATCCAATTACGATTTCCCTTAACAGTATTGATTTCACCGTTGTGGGCAATAAAACGATATGGGTGGGCTAGCGGCCATGACGGAAAAGTATTTGTGGAAAAACGAGAGTGAACCAAAGCAAGCGGAGAAACTACACGCTCATCGGAAAGTTCAGGAAAAAATTCTTCTAACTGTCCGGTTGTAAGCATTCCTTTGTAAACAATGGTCTGTGAGGACAGCGAAGGAAAATACAGATCCAAAGTGTGCTCAGCACGCTTTCGTAGGCAAAATGCCAGTCGGTCTAAGGCGATTCCGCTTTCGCCATTCTTGCCCGCAATAAATAGTTGTTGGAAATCTGGCATAACTGACAGCGCAGTTTTGCCAAGTGAAGATGAGTTAATCGGTACTTCGCGCCAACCCATAACTACTAGGCCTTCTTCATCTGCTATCCGCGCAATGTCAGCCTTTACATCTGCGCCCTTAGCAATAAAAGCAATTCCAGTTGCATACGCATCTGCGGCAGGAAGTTTGAAATCTACGACAGCTTGGAAATAAGCATCTGGAATTCGAATAAGAATTCCTGCGCCATCACCGCTATCAGGTTCGGCACCTGATGCACCGCGGTGTTCCATATTGCGCAGCGCAGTTAGTGCTTGCGAAACAATCTCGTGTGTTGCCACCTTGTTGAGCGTGGCAACCATTGCAACACCGCAAGCATCATGTTCTGTGGCAGGGTCGTAGAGTCCCTGTGCTTGTGGATAATTGGATGCAAGTGCCATGGGGCGCTCCTACAGATTTGTCCTTACATGAAAAGGGACAACCTTGGCCCGTGGTGCTCGTTGCTTAAGGCGAAATCGTAGCAAGAAGAGGGCTAATTAGATGCCCGAGATATGCGCAATCCTTCCAATGCCTGCGGTGATGGCCATTCCGAGTGAACCTCCAAGGAGCACACGCAGTGTTGGCAAAAGCAGCTTTGAGCCTGCAGTTCGCGCAGAAACCACCCCTGTCAAAATCAAGCCAGCCAGGGTAAATCCAACAATGCTCCAAGCCTGTGTGCCCAAGGTGGGAGCAAAAGCTCCTGCAAATGGAATCAATCCACCGAGAGTAAATGAAACAGCTGAAGCAAATGCAGCCTGAACAGGACGCGCCTTTGTACTTGGGTGCTGGCCTAGTTCATCGCGTAAGTGCGCTTCGAGCGGATCTTTGCGATGCATTTCAAGTGCAACCTGCAAGGCAAGTGCTGGCGTTAAGCCACGGCCGATATAAATTTGCTGAAGCTCCTGTAACTCACCTTCTGGATCTGCAGCTAGATGTGCAATTTCAAGGTTGCGATCAGATTCTTCAACATCATTTTGCGAGCGAACAGAAATATATTCACCAACTGCCATAGACATCGCACCTGCAGTAATTCCTGCAACACCGGCAGTAATCAGAAAATCTTCTTTTCCAGCAGCAGCTACACCAATCATCAAGGCCGCAGTTGAAACAAGTCCATCATTGGCACCAAGAACGGCGGCTCGAAGCCACCCAGCACGATGGGTGCGATGCTGCAGATTTCTTTGGTAGACCTCTTCCAAACTCATGACTGAAAGAGTACCTGACTGTTACTGGATCTTTTTTGAGGCGCGAGCAAAATAGAGAGCAGCTCCTGCGCCTACAAGCACACTTACCCAGACATTCACGCGCAAACCTGCAATTGTGTTGGCAGTATCGATACGTATAAGTTCAATAAAGAAACGGCCTAGGCAATACGCTGCTACATAGAGCGCAAAAGATTGACCAGCCTTGAACCTGTTTCCAAACTTGAGGATTATCAGCGCGATAGCCGTGCACCAAATAGCTTCATATAAAAATGTTGGATGAAATGACTCGAATTGAGTGTAACCACTTGGTCGATAACGCATCGGAACATCTAGTGCCCACCAAGTATCTAGCGGCTTTCCAAATAGCTCTCCATTAAACCAATTACCAAATCGACCAATAGCTTGGGCAAAAAGAATTCCAGGGGCTAACGCATCAGCAAACAATGCAAAAGATGGAAGTTCAACTTTCTTGGCCAAAGATCTGTAGCGAAGATAGGCACCCAATAGTCCAAGGGAAATTGCACCCCAAATGCCCAAGCCACCTTCCCAAATCTTGAACGCATCTACTGGATTTCCACCAGTTCCAAAATAAGCATTTGGAGATGAGATCACGTGATAAATGCGCCCACCGATAATTCCGGAAGGTACGGCGACAATTGCTACTTCTGAAACTATTGATTGACCTTGAACCGTTTTGTACTGAAAACGCTTACCACCCAACCAAATCGCAATTGCTATGCCGGTAATAATGCACAGTGCGTAATAGTGAATAGTTAACGGGCCAAGTTCCAACACAGATTGTGTTGGAGTTGGAAAAGCTGAAATCAAAGTTTAGCCAGCCTCTACAGCTGCTTTGAACTCTTCAAGTACGAAGGCATTTTGTGTGCGCTCCCACTTTTTGCCGTTGATAAACACTGTTGGAGTTCCTTGAACGCCATACTTGCTCATTGAATCTGAGTTAGCTTGAACTAAGTCAACCTTTGATCCCTTATTGACGCAGTCTTGAAATGTCGTAGATGTGATTCCAATTTTCTTACCAATATTTACCAGTGTTTCATTGCTCCAGAAACCTGAATTTTCAACCGATGACTGAATCGTGTAAATCGCTTTGTGGAAATCTAAGAATTGTCCTTCATCTGCTGCACAGAAAGCTGCGTTAGCAGCACGGACGGATTCATCACCTAAGAATGAAAGCAAGTGATAGCGAACGGTTGCTTTCTTTTCACGAATAAGTGATTCAAGGTACTGACCATTTGCATCGGTGAACAACTTACAAACTGGACACTGTGGATCTTCCCAAACATCAATTGTTGTTACTGCGCCATTGTCAAATGCGATCGATGAACCATTTGCAACATCAATTGTTGAAGTAACGGCTGGGTTTAGTGTTACTCCATCAAGGCCTGATAGTGAGGCGGTCTCTTTTGTATTTTGGCTAAAGAGTGAGAAAACAATTCCAGTAACAATAACAAGTGCGACCATCGCAACAACGATCCAACGTGTGGTGTTATCTTTACCCTTAGCTGCTTGCTTGGCCATTACTACTCCTTGATTAATTGAGTTGGTTTTTCATCACTTGTCTTGGTGTACGAGGGAAAGTATAGATAAAGAGCGCAAAGCGCCAAACCCAAACTCGGCTTGAATTCTGTGAATTAGGGGCGAAAACTAGCGCCCCTCGCGTACTCCTAGCGCCAATTCTCGAGCTAAATGTGAAATCGCATCTAACCCTTCCTGTTCGCTTTTTGCTTCTAGCAATAACTTGATAAATGCCGAACCAACGATCACGCCATCTGCGTAGGCGGCAAGGGATTTAGCTTGCTCGCGCGTTGATACTCCAAGCCCCACAGAAATCGGCAAGTTAGTAACGCCGCGTACTCGGGAAACCAAATTGCTGGCGTCGGCAGAAACGCTGGTACGAGTTCCTGTCACGCCCATCAAACTTGCTGCATATACAAAGCCGCCGGTCTTGGCAGTTACAGCTGCCAGTCGAGAATCATTAGTACTAGGTGCAACTACATAAATCGGATTAATTTTGTTCTTGCTTGTCGCAGCGAGCCAACGGTCGGATTCTTCAATTGTTAAATCTGGGGTGATAACTCCGGATCCCCCGTTGTCGGCAATTGATTGCGCAAAATTATCAACGCCATAGCGTTCGATGGGATTCCAATAAGTCATTACAACGGCGGCTACCCCGGTATCGGTGGCAACCTTGAGTGCGGCAAACACATCTGCCGCACTTGTTCCACCCTTAAGTGAAATTTCAGCAGCTTCTTGGATTACCGGCCCATCCATCACTGGATCGCTGTATGGGAAACCAATTTCAATTGCGTCAACTCCAGCTGCTGCTAAAGCGTGAATTGCTTTGGCACATCCTGCTTGAGACGGAAAACCAGCTGGAATATATGCAATTAGTGCGGCGCGATTTTCAGCACGAACTTTTGCCATTACCTCATCTAATTGCGTCATTACAACGGAATTCCAAAGTATTCAGCGGCGGTTTGCACATCCTTATCACCACGGCCAGATAAATTAATAAGCAGATTAGCTTGTGGACCTAATTCTTGTCCGACAAGTATTGCTCCAGCTAAAGCATGTGCAGTTTCGATCGCTGGGATTATTCCTTCGGTTTTGCTCAATAGCGAAAATGCATACATCGCAGCATCATCATTAATCGCACGATATTCAGCTCTGCCGACATCATGAAGGTATGCATGTTCTGGTCCTACACCTGGGTAATCCAAACCTGCTGAAATAGAGTGCGATTCGATTGTTTGGCCGTTTAAATCTTGTAGAACATAAGAACGTGTTCCGTGAAGAACTCCTGGAGTTCCACCAGTGATAGTTGCAGCATGACGTCCTGTTTCGACACCATCACCGCCAGCTTCTAGTCCTATGAGTCTGACATCAGTATCTGGAATAAACGCGTTAAAGATTCCGATCGCATTAGATCCCCCGCCAACACATGCCAAGACTGCATCCGGAAGTCTGCCGGTTAATGCGAGCATCTGTTCCCGTGATTCTTCACCGATGATCTTGTGAAAATCGCGAACCATCGTAGGAAATGGATGCGGTCCAGCAACCGTGCCAAGCATGTAATGAGTATCAGCAACATTTGTTACCCAATCACGCATTGCTTCATTAATGGCATCTTTTAGTGTTCGTGATCCAGTTGTAACAGGCATAACTTGTGCCCCAAGTAATTTCATTCGCGCAACATTTAACGCTTGACGACGTGTGTCTTCTTCGCCCATGTACACAACACAATCAAGACCCATCAATGCCGCCGCAGTTGCCGATGCAACACCATGTTGACCTGCGCCTGTTTCAGCGATGATGCGCTTTTTACCCATGCGCTTTGTTAGCAAGGCCTGTCCCAAAACATTATTGATCTTGTGCGAACCTGTGTGGTTAAGGTCTTCGCGCTTTAGAAATATGCGCGCACCGCCAGCATGCTCAGAAAAACGCTTTGCTTCGGTAATTATGCTGGGGCGACCTGTGTAGGTTTTATGAAGCTCGGCAAGTTCTGCTAAAAATGCTGGATCTTTCTGCGCTGTGTTGTGAGCCATTTCAAGTTCATTAAGCGCGCCAATTAAAGCCTCTGGGACGAAGCGCCCGCCGTATTCACCGAAATGCCCCGCACTAGTCATTGTCAAAGCCTACCTAGCAATTGATTGATCGCAACAGATGGAGATCCTGAGCGTACGAGGGCTTCTCCCACCAATATGGCAGTAGCGCCACATTGATGTGCAAATTCAACTTCTTGTCGAGTTGATATTCCAGATTCTGCAACACGTGCAATTTCTGCCGGAATCTGTGGAATCAATTCGGCAAAAGCACGTGAATCAACTTCTAAAGTTTTTAGATTACGGGAGTTCACACCAATTATTTCTGGTGAAATTTCAAGTGCTCTTTCTAATTCATCGTTAGTGTGCACTTCGATCAGCGAACGCATTCCTAATTCTGTGCTTAAGTGAAAATAATCTTCCAACTGGTTTTTACTCAATGCAGCGACGATCAGCAATACAACATCAGCCCCATGTGCACGTGCCTCATAAAATTGATACTCATCGACCATAAAATCTTTTCGCAGGATGGGCAAATCAATTGCCTTTCGAACTGCATCCAAGTCTGCTAACGAACCACCAAAGCGTCGTTGCTCGGTCAAAACGCTGACTACGTGTGCTCCTGCTTCTTCATACTGCGCAGCTAAACCAGCTGGATCAGTTATTGGCGCTAGCGCGCCTTTACTGGGTGAAGAGCGTTTGACTTCTGCAATCACTGACATCTCAGGTGATATCAAAAATGACAAACAATCACGGACGGCAGGTGCTGTTTCCAATGCCTCTTGTAACTGCCCCATTGGTAAACGCCTAGCCACTAAATCCTCACGCACGCCTTCAATGATTGAATTTAAAACGCTCATGGCTTGTCATCCACTGTTGGGTCAATTCCATGATCTAGTGAGCTCCAGGTATTTAGTTCGCGTGGCTTACGTTCATATCTGGAAGAAAGTTTGAAACGTTTAGAAATAGCCAGGACCAAGGCGACCACGCACACTAAAGAGATAAGGACAGGCAAGAGTTCTTTCATTTGGAGTCCGCCAATCGATTTGCGGCATGCACCGCAGTTAGAACCGCGGCAGCTTTATTGCGGCACTCTTGATTTTCAGACTCTGGATCAGAATCTGCAACGACTCCTGCACCTGCTTGAACAAATGCGGTTCCTTTGTATAACAAAGCGGTTCGAATTGCGATGCAGGTATCTAGGTTTCCCGTGAAATCGATGTAACCAACAATTCCGCCGTATACACCTCGTCTTGTTGTTTCTAACTCTTCAATGATTTCCATCGCGCGTGGCTTAGGAGCACCTGACAAAGTGCCCGCTGGAAAGACCGAAAAAAGTGCATCAACTGGAGATGATTTCTTAGAAAGTTTGCCGATAACTGTCGAGACAATATGCATTACATGCGAATAACGTTCAATGTGCATGAAATCAATTACTTCGACGCTACCTGGTGCGCAAACCCGACCTAAATCATTGCGGCCAAGATCTACCAGCATTAAATGCTCAGCGCGTTCTTTAGGGTCCGCCAACAGCTCTTCACCCAAACGGTGATCTTCTTCAGGATTTGATGAGCGCTTACGGGTTCCAGCGATTGGATGAATCATTACATCTTCTTGATTAACCTTGACTAGCGCTTCGGGGCTAGATCCCACAATTTCAATTCCATCGGTAAAGCGGAACAAATACATATATGGAGATGGATTGTTCAGCCGAAGCATGCGATACACATCAATGGCATCGGCAGCACAAGGCATGGAAAAACGTTGCGATAGAACGACCTGAAAGGCTTCACCAGCAAGGATTTCTTCTTTAACTTGTGCGATGTTTTTCTTGAACGCATCTGCGGAAATATTTCCAGTGTATTCGGGTAATGAGAAATCTGGAATTGTTGCAGCATCACCCGGTATCGATTGCGCTAAATCGAATTGCATCCGATCTAGTCTCTCGTTGCATGATGCGAAAGCTTCATCGATACGATCATCGCTGCCATCCCAATTGATGGCATTTGCAATCAATGTGATAGTTCCTTCGCTGTGATCCATCACAGCCAAATCACTTGTAAGCATGAAAGAAAGTTCTGGAAGCGGAATATCTTTTTTTGAAAGTGATGGAAGTTTTTCTAGCCTTCGCACAACGTCATAGCCCATGAATCCCACCAAGCCACCGGTTAGTGGAGGCAGGCCTTTTATTTTTGGCGAACGTAAATGCGCCGCCGACAAACGCAGAGCTTGCAGTGGATCGATTCCTGTTGGCGCGCCAGCTGGCGCTGTCCCTTGCCAATACGCCAAACCATCTTTTTCACTTAACGTAGCTTCACTGCGAACACCAATAAACGAGTAACGCGACCAGACACCACCGTGTTCGGCAGATTCCAAAAGAAAAGTATTTTCGGCACTCTTAGCTAACTTCTTATAAACGCCAAGTGGAGTTTCAGAATCTGCCAGCAACTTTCGCGATACTGGAATTACATTTGAAACTTTTGCATACGCGCGAAACTGTTCTAGATTCATTGTGCCGATCGCAGCTCTAGCGGGGTGTGAAAACAGGTGCGTTCTCCGGTGTGGCAAGCGACTCCTGTTTGAATAACTTGAAGCAGTACGGCATCGCCATCACAATCTAATGAAATTGATTGAACATCTTGATAATGACCAGATGTTTCACCCTTTACCCATAGCTCACTGCGGCTACGTGACCAGTAGGTTGCTTTGCCTGTAGTCAGGGTCAGTTGTAGTGATTGCGCGTTCATGTAAGCCAACATCAATACTTCTTTGCTGGATGCATCTTGGACAACCGCAGGAATCAAAAGGTTTGGATCCTTCAGAAGTGCAGCTAACTGCGGATCCAGAGTTGTCATGTGCTTATTCTGCCTTACCGGGTCGCAACGGCGCGCACCGGATAATTGTGCTTACCCAGGTACCGTTTCACATCTCCGATTCGGTGAACTCCGAAGTGAAAGACACTTGCTGCAAGTAGTGCATCTGCGCCAGCATCAAGGGCTGCCGAAAAATCTTCGAGCGATCCAGCTCCACCGCTTGCAATCAATGGGACCTTTGAAACTGCGCGAACTGCCGTAATCATTCCTATGTCATAGCCTGCGCGGGTTCCATCTGCATCCATCGAATTAAGCAGGATTTCACCGATCCCTAAAGCACACGCTTGTTCTACCCATGCAAGTGCATCTACGCCAGCACTTTGTCGCCCGCCATGTGTTGTTACTTCAAAACCCGAATCTGTTCGAGCCCGGCGTGCATCCACAGAAAGTACCAACACTTGTGAACCAAAGCGATCGGCAATCTCTGCGATTAATTGTGGACGGGCTAACGCCGAAGTATTAATGGAAACTTTGTCTGCTCCCGCTCGCAGTAAACGATCAACATCGTCAACATTTCGGATTCCGCCACCGACAGTCAGCGGAATAAAAACTTGCTCTGCAGTGCGTCGGACAACATCTAGAGTTGTTTCACGGCCTGCCACACTTGCTGAAATATCTAAGAAAGTTAACTCATCTGCGCCTTCAGTGTTGTACAAGGAAGCCATTTCAACTGGATCGCCAGCATCAACTAGATCCGTAAAATTCACACCCTTTACTACTCGACCATCAGTGACATCTAAACACGGAATGATTCGAACTGACAGACTCATTTGCCGCTGACCTCTAGTGCCTCTTGCAGAGTAAATTTTCCGGCGTACAAAGCTTTACCAACAATTGCGCCTTCCACACCTGTGCCAACAAGTGCGGTCAGAGCAGCGATGTCAGCTAGCGATGAGATTCCACCACTTGCAATAACTGGCTGTGTTGTGGCAGCACACACCGATTTTAATAGTTCTAAATTTGGGCCCGCTAAGGTGCCATCTTTTGCAACATCTGTAACGACATAACGCGCACAGCCATCACGATCTAGTCGAGCTAAGGTTTCAAAGAGATCTCCACCTTCTTTAGTCCAGCCGCGTGCCGCCAAAGTATGACCGCGAACATCTAAACCGACAGCAATTCGATCACCATGTTCGGCAATTACTCGCGCAGTCCATTGCGGATCTTCTAGCGCAGCAGTTCCAAGATTGACGCGACGACATCCTGTGGCAAGTGCCCGGCGTAAAGACTCATCGTCACGAATTCCACCGGAAAGTTCAACCTTGATATCTAGCTTTCCAACAACTTGTGCCAAGAGCGCAGAGTTTTCGCCGCGACCAAATGCTGCGTCAAGATCTACTAGGTGTAACCATTCAGCACCGGCAGTTTGAAATTCAAGTGCGACATCTAATGGTGCGCCATAAATGCTTTCTTTATCTAGTTCGCCCTGAACCAAACGAACCGCACGGCCATCCTTTACATCTACTGCAGGCAAAAGCTCTAGGTAACTCATAGTGACCCCACCCAATTCTTTATCAGTGCCAACCCGGCTGCACCAGATTTTTCTGGATGAAATTGGGTAGCGCTGATGTACCCATCTTCAACTGCCGCAAGAAACTTTTCTCCGTGAGTACTCCACGCCTGTGTTTTTCCAACCGCAACCTTTGCCGCAAATGAATGAACAAAATAGAAAGATTCAGTTTCAATGCCTTTAAACAAAACTGAGCCAGGGCTAGTTTCTACCGTGTTCCAACCCATGTGCGGCAAGATCGGTGCAGCTAACTTGGAAACTGTTGCGTCCCAGATTCCAACACCAGCATGGGCTTGGGTTTCGGAATGTTCGGTGCCGTGACTAAACATAATTTGCATTCCGATACAGATTCCCAAAGTTGGGCGCTCTTTAACTAAACGCTCTCGCACAATTTCTGCGCCAGAAACCGCATTTAGTCCATCCATGCACGCTGCAAACGCCCCAACTCCTGGAACAACTAATCCTTCGGCTTCTAGCGCAATCTTTCGATCGGAAGTAACAATTACATCTTTACCGGCGGTCGCAAAGGCACGCTCTGCAGATCGAAGATTTCCAGAGCCGTAATCAAGAATTGCTATCAAAGAGAACCTTTTGTTGAAGGAATTCCGGCAACTCTGCCATCTAGTGATACTGCGTCGCGAAGCGCACGTGCAACAGCCTTAAACTGCGCCTCAAATACATGATGTGCATTGCGACCTTCAAGCACGCGAATATGTAGTGCAATACGCGCTTCGGCAACAATTGATTCCCAAATGTGTTTGCCAAGAGTTGTGTCAAAAGTTCCAATTAGTTCAACTATTTCAGGTTGACGGTGCACAAGGTATGGACGTCCGGAAAGATCAACCGCTGCTTGAACCAGGACTTCATCGAGTGGAACCATTGAATCACCGAAACGACGAATGCCTGCCTTGTCCCCCAGTGCTTCACGCAATGCTTGTCCAAAAGCCAAAGATGTATCTTCAACTGTATGATGAGAATCCACATCGACATCTCCAGTTGTCTTGATTGTTAAATCAAAACCTGAGTGCTTACCTAACTGAGACATCATGTGATCAAAGAATGGAACACCAGTAGCAACATCGATAATGCCTTGGCCATCTAAATTGATCTCGACCAGAACGTGTGATTCGTGGGTCTTTCTTTCAACGCGCGCTGTTCTCATGGCTATCTCCTTTAAATAAGCTCTTTGAGGGCTGAAACAAACAATTGATTCTCGGCTTCATTGCCAATTGTGACTCTTAAGTACCCTGATAATCCCACATCTCTAATCAGAACACCCTTTTCTAGTAAGGCCGCCCATAGTTGTGGCGCATCCTGCTTAAAACCTGTGAAGAGGACAAAGTTGGCGCTGCTTTCAATTGTGGTCAACCCCATTTCGTGGAGTGCTTGTACAACCTGACCTCTGGCACTTATCAAGGTTGCTACACCACTTAAAAGTTCAGCTCGATGGTCAAGGGCAACCTGAGCTGCAGCTTGAGTAAGCGCGCTCAGGTGATACGGAAGTCGAACAATCATCATGGCATCTTTGACCGCACTATCACTTACTAAATACCCCAGTCGCGCACCCGCAAAAGCAAATGCTTTGCTCATGGTGCGAATAACAATCACATGAGGATTGTTCGCAATCAAAGTTACTGCAGATTTTTCTTGGGAAAACTCGGCATAGGCTTCATCGACAACTAATAACCCACCCACTTGTTTCGCTGCAGTTGCCAGCTTTTGAATGCAATCAATTGTGACCGCACCGCCAGTTGGATTATTTGGCGTTGTGATAAAAGTTAGCGTTGGCTTGTTTGACAAGATTTGAGCAACTGCATCCGCCGTATTTAGCGAAAAGTCAGCATTGCGCTTTCCATCAATCCAGGTTGAACCAGTGACCTTTGCGATCAATGGGTGCATCGAATACGAAGGTGTAAATCCTAGAACGGGACCTTGTCCAAAAGCCAAGAAAATTGATTGGATAATTTCATTTGAACCATTTGCTGCCCAAACATTGTCCAATGAAAAGTTGGTAGCACTTTGTTCATTGATGTACTGAGCAAGCTTTCCCCGAAGAACTGTCGCATCACGATCTGGATAACGATTCAAATCGGCAGCGACCTTTGCTACCGCATCGGTAATCGCCTTTTGCAACGCAGGTGATGGTGCATATGGATTCTCATTTGTATTTAGCGCAGCCATCGCTGGAACCTGCGGAGCACCATATGGTGATAACGCGCGCAAAGTTTCACGCAAAGGCAACCACGTTGGCCAACTCATGACAGGTTCTCCAGACGCACCGTCATTGCTTCACCATGTGCCGGCAAATCCTCAGAATTCGCTAAAACTACGACGGTATCAACAATGTCAGTAAATGCTTTTTGGTCGTATTCAATAAAGTGCAAGCCACGCAAAAAGGTTTGCACCGAAAGTCCACTTGAGTGACATGCGCAACCACCTGTAGGCAGTACGTGATTAGATCCAGCAGAGTAATCACCTAATGAAACCGGCGAGAATCTCCCGATAAATACTGCTCCGGCGTTTCGAATCTTTGCCGCATCACTTCGCGCATTTCTAGTTTGAATTTCTAAGTGCTCTGCGGCATATGCATTTACGACAGCTAAACCTTGTGCGATGTCATCAACTAAGGCAATTGCAGATTGAATCCCAGAAAGTGCTGAATTAATTCGATCTGCGTGTTTGGTAGCAGCTACGCGAACTTTGAGCTCTGCTTCGACCGCTGCGGCTAATTCGGGTGAATCTGTCACCAATACCGCAGCTGCAATTACATCGTGCTCTGCTTGACTGATTAAATCTGCTGCAACATCTGCAGCAATTGCCGAAGAGTCAGCCAAAATGGCAATCTCGGTTGGTCCCGCTTCGGAATCAATGCCGATGACTCCGCGTAATGCGCGCTTTGCGGCGGCAACATAAATGTTTCCGGGACCGGTTACTAGATCTGCTTTTTCGCAGACCCCATCCATTCCGTAGGCAAAAAGTGCAATCGCTTGTGCACCCCCAACTGCATAAACTTCGGTGATTCCAAGTAACGCGCAGGTTGCAAGAATTGTGGGGTGTGGCAATCCGCCAAATTCTTTTTGTGGAGGCGATGCAACGGCAATTGATTGCACCTTTGCAATTTGTGCAGGAATCACATTCATCATCACACTACTTGGATACACCGCCCGACCACCAGGAACGTATAAACCAACACGATCAACCGGAATCCATTTTTCAGTGACTGTTCCACCATCAACCACAGTTGTGGTCTTTTCAGTTCGCAGTTGATCCTTGTGCACTTTTGTAATTCGCTTGATGGATAGCTCTAATGCCGTGCGAATCTTTGGATCCAATTGTGCAAGGGCAGAATCCAAATCACTTTGTGAAACCTTGATGGTGGCGGGCTTAACTCCATCAAACTCTTCGGCTAGTGCGATCAAATCTGCTTCTGTTCCATTCTTTACTCTTTCTAGAATGGGTTGGATGAGCAGCATCGCTTCTTGGACATTAAGTGTTGCCCGCGGTAATTGTGCGTTGTATTGCGCTTTAGACAGCGATCGTCCGCGCAGGTCAACGGTACGAATCATTGGGTAATTGTAACGGCTAGGCAGCAAAGGATGCCGACTGATTTAAACCAGGCAGTTAGGACCCAGAATAGATTTCAAATCAGCGCTCAGACTCGGTGATGATGTGATTAATGCATCAACCTTCATCACAGTACTGCTTCCGTTATCTACCAGTTGCAAGTGAACTTCGCGCTTTCCTGGATGTGATCGCAAAATCTCTTTAATTCGATCTACAACTGGTGGTGTGCATTGCTGTATGGGAAGCGAAATCACAAGTGGCCCAGTAGGTCCCGCGCTGATATCTGGCATAGACATTTCAAGTGCGGTAAATCGCAGCGCATCTTCGCGCCGATCAACTCGGCCTCTGATGGTGACGATTCGATCTTCAGTCAACGACATCGAATACTGATTGTATGTATTTGCAAAGAACAGGACTTCTAGCGAACCTTCTAAATCTTCGACAGTAACTACTGCCCATGACGCACCCTGCCGCGAAACCTTGCGCGTAACACTTGTGATCAATCCACCAATAGTCACGATTGCTTCGTGTTGTGCGCCGTGATCGGCAAGTTCACTAATTGACATATCTGTATTGGCGCGCAAAACATGTTCTACGCCCAGCAAAGGATGATCAGAAACATACAGTCCCAACATTTCGCGTTCATAAGAAAGCAACATTGCTTTGTCCCATTCGCCAGTTGGTACTTCAATATCTAAACCAGAAACCGCAGTAACCGCTTCTCCCCCGAAGAGATCAAACTGACCAATTGCTTCGGCTCGCTTAGATTCAATAACTGAGTCAATTGCTTCAAGGTGGATGGCAATTAAACCTTTACGGGTTGATCCCAGGGAACCAAAAGCTCCAGCTTTGATAAGAGATTCAATGGTCTTCTTGTTGCACACTTGCGCGTCAACCTTGGCAAGGAAATCGCCGAAGGATGTGTAGCGACCTTTTGAATCACGCGCATTTTTAATTGATGCAACTACACCTTCGCCAACATTTCGAATTGCAGCTAAACCGAAACGAATATCAACACCACGTGGGGTGTATTCAGCATCTGATTCATTGACATCAGGTGGCAAAACCTTAATTCCCATGCGACGACATTCTGATAAATACAACGCTGACTTATCTTTGTCATCTCGCACGGAAGTCAAAAGTGCTGCCATGTATTCGGTTGGGTAATTAGCTTTTAGATATGCCGTCCAGTAGGAAACAACACCGTAACCGGCAGAGTGTGCGCGGTTAAAGGCATAGTCAGAGAAAGGAATCAAGACTTCCCATAAGCGCTTGATTGCAGCGGTTGAGAAACCATTTTCCTTCATACCGGCTTCAAAAGGAACATACTCTTTGTCCAGAATTTCTTTGTTCTTCTTACCCATTGCTTTTCGCAAAAGATCTGCGCGTCCCAAAGTAAAGCCCGCAACCTTTTGCGCAATTGCCATAACCTGCTCTTGGTAAACAATTAAGCCATAGGTATCACCTAAAATTTCGTGGAGCGGATCAGATAGTTCGGGGTGAATTGGTTCGACGGGCTTGCGACCATTCTTGCGATCTGCGTAGTTGTTATGTGCATTTTCACCCATTGGACCTGGGCGATACAGCGCGATAACTGCAGATATATCTTCAAATGAATCTGGCGACATGCTCTTTAGCAGCGCACGCATTGGTCCACCGTCGAGCTGGAATACACCCAAAGTATCGCCACGACTTAAGAGTGCATATGTTTTAGGGTCATCTAGAGTTAAATCTTCAAGCACAACATCCTTACCTTGGTTCGCTTTAATGTTTAGCAAGCAATCATCAAGTACCGAAAGGTTTCGAAGACCCAAAAAGTCCATCTTGAGCAGACCCGTTGCCTCGCATGCACCCATATCAAACTGGGTAATGATTGCTCCATCTGCTTCGCGACGATGAATTGGAATCACATCTAGCAAAGGTTCTCTGGAAAGAATCACACCGGCAGCATGTACGCCCCATTGGCGCTTCAATCCTTCAAGACCACGTGCAGTATCTACAACACGTTTTGAATCAGGATCTGCGTTATATAACGATCGAAATTCACCGGCTTCTCCGTAGCGATCATCTTTTGGATCAAAAACGCCGCTGAGTGAAATGTCCTTACCCATAACCGATGGCGGAAGGGCTTTAGTCAGCTTTTCACCTACGACATATGGGTAACCAAGCACTCGGGTCGAATCTTTAATCGCTTGCTTAGATTTAATCGTTCCGTAGGTGATGATCTGAGCGACGCGGTCTTCACCATATTTATTAGTTGCATATCGAATCATTTCGCTGCGTCGGCGTTCATCGAAGTCCAAGTCGATATCAGGCATAGAAATACGTTCTGGATTTAGAAAGCGCTCAAACAACAAACCATGCTCGAGTGGATCAAGTCCGGTGATTCCCAATGAGTAGGCAACAAGTGAACCTGCTGCAGATCCACGACCAGGGCCAACTCGAATACCAACTTTTTTAGCGTGACCAACTAAGTCTGCAACTACAAGAAAGTAGCCAGGAAAACCCATTTTTTCCATAACGCCAAGTTCATACTTTAGACGTTCAACATGTGCCGGAGTAACGCGTGATCCCAGCCGCTGCGTTAATCCCCGCTCTGCCTCTTTTTTCAACCAGGAATCTTCGGTTTCACCAGCAGGAACTTCGAATTGAGGAAGCAGGTTTTCTCCCTCTCGCAAAGTAATGTTGCAGCGCTCTGCGATCAACAAAGTGTTATCGCAACTTTCAGGAATATCCTTAAAGAGTTCGCGCATTTGTGCAGCGGTCTTAACATAGAAAGAGTCATTATCAAATTTGAATCGCTTTGGATCTGCCAAGGTTGAACCAGACTGAACACAAAGCAGCGCTTCATGTGCACCAGCATCGGCTTGGCGGGTGTAGTGCAGATCGTTAGTTGCAAGAAGAGGCAAGCCAAGTTCTTTGCCAAGCTTCATTAAGTCGGCTTTAACACGGGATTCAATTTCAATTCCGTGATCCATTACTTCAAGGAAAAAATTTTCCTTGCCAAAGATGTCGCGATAAGCACTTGCTGCTCTTATTGCTTCTTTATAAGCACCCATTCGCAAACGAGTTTGAATTTCTCCACCTGGACAACCAGTTGTTGCAATCAAACCCTTTGAATACTGTGCTAGCAGCTCACGATCCATACGTGGCTTGTAGTAATAACCTTCAAGGGATGCAAGTGATGACAACCTAAAAAGATTTCCAAGACCTTCGTTGTTTTCGGCCAAGATAGTCATGTGCGTGTAAGCACCACCACCAGAGACATCATCTTCTCCGCCATCTGCCCACTGGACACGCTTCTTATCAAATCGTGATTCTGGTGCGACGTAGGCTTCGATACCAATGATTGGCTTTACATCAGCATTTTTGGCGGCTTTGTAGAATTCAAAAGCACCGAAAACATTTCCGTGATCTGTCATCGCAATAGCAGGCATACCCTGTGCTTTGACTTCGGAGATTAAATCGCCAACGCGCGCAGCACCATCGAGCATCGAATACTCGGTATGGACGTGAAGATGGACGAAATTCTCCGCCGCATTCTTATTCTGGCTAGGCATGATTGGCGAGATTAGTGGCTAAGGCAGAACGGCGTCGGAAAGCAACGCCAACGAGCCTGTGAGATCGGCTGGATATGGGGCGTGGAACTGCAGAGCTTGCCCCGTAACTGGGTGAGCAAAGCGAAGTTGTGCGGCGTGGAGCCAGGGTCTAGACATCTGCAAACTCTTAGCCAAGACTGGATCGGCTCCGTATGTTGTGTCACCAACAAGTGGGTGGTGCAGTGCAGAAAAGTGAACACGGATTTGGTGCGTGCGACCGGTTTCAAGTTCTACCTTCACCATTGAAACGCCGCGATAAAATTCAATTACTTCGTAGTGAGTGATTGATTCTTTTCCAGTAGCAACAACTGCAAAGCGATGGTCTTCTTTAGGATGTCGATCAATCGGTGCATCGATAGTTCCAGTTGTTGGATCCAAATGACCTTGCACCATTGCATGATAAATCTTTTCAACAGTGCGATTGCGAAATGCATCCTTTAGAACATGAAAAGCGGTATCACTTTTCGCCACGATCATTAATCCGCTGGTGCCCACATCTAATCTATGAACAATTCCTTGACGCTCTGCTGGGCCGGAAGTACTAACTGAATAACCAGCTGCCATTAACGCACCGACAACTGTTGGCCCAGTCCATCCAGGACTTGGATGTGCCGCACATCCAATTGGCTTATCAATTACAACAATGTCTTGATCATCGTAAACAATTGTTAATCCCTCTAATGGTGTCAACGGAATTGGATCGGTGTTAACTGGTGCTGGCATTAAGACATCAATTACTTGACCAGCGGTAACGCGATCAGATTTAGACATCGCTTTGCCACCAGTTGTGATGTCGCCGTCTTCGAGCAGCTTTACAACAGCGGTTCGGGATAGACCCAGCACGCGTGTTAACGCGCTATCGATGCGCTCTCCCGCGACTCCTTCTGGCACAGACAAGGTGCGTAATTCGCGGTTACTCATGGCTGCGAGCCTACCTTTGTTATCGGCGGGATGTTTCTGACAGTTAAAACCATGGAAAGTAGGGCTGCAGAGACTATTGCCATGTCGGCGATGTTAAACACTGGCCAATTGGGAATCTGTAACCAATCAATAACATGGCCCCGCAAGATACCGGGTTCGCGGAAGATGCGATCGACCATGTTTCCTAAGATTCCGCCCAATACTAATCCCAAAACAACTGCCCACCCACGAGAGGTAATTCTTGGCGCGTAATACAAAACCACGATCATCACGACCAAACTAAACAGCGATAAGAAAATGGTTGCACCTGCTGCAAATGAAAAAGCAGCCCCCGGATTTCGAACAAAGGTAAGTTGCAGGAACTCACCAATTACTTTGATGTTTGATTTATAGGAAAGATTATTGACTGCCCAGATCTTGGTGGCTAAATCCAGGATCCATACCGCCCAGGCAACACCAAAGAGTGTGCGCCACATGCGCACTGCTAGCGCCGTTCTTCCTTCTGCTTGCAGAGCATGCAGAGAGTTGCGCGTGGAAATACTTGCAAGCGCGCTTTACCGATTGGTGAACCACACTCTTCACAATTTCCGTAGGTCTTATTTTCAATTCGCTCAAGAGCGCGTTCGGTCTGCAAAACCATGTCACGCGCGTTAATCACAAGAGACATTTCATGTTCGCGTTCAAAAGTCTTGGTCCCTGCATCTGCTTGATCATCGCCAGCACCTTCGCCAGATTCTTGAATCAATGCATCCATCTCTTGCTCAACAACTGCAAGTTCGCTGCGCAACCGATCCAACTCTTTTGAAATTTCACTTTTAATCGCTTTGATTTCGGCGGCAGTCCAGGGAGATTCATTCTCGCTGACAACAACTGGTGTAGGTGCAACTTTGATTGGTTTTAGCGGCGCGATCTTCTTGCCACTCTTTACCGGCCGCGGCGGAGGTGGCATGACTAAACGACGCTCTTCTACAACTGGTGCAACAACGGGTGCGGTAATTGTTGAAACTGAAACTGTTTGGGATTTCTCATCGACTGTCAGAGTGGTCTTGGATGGAAATGGTTTGCCTGGAGCTTTCTTTACCGGAATGCTCTTAACCGATGCTTTTTTAGCTGGAGCTGCTTTCTTGGCAACTTTCTTTGCTAACGCCTTTTTAGCAGGTGCTGCTTTCTTAGCAACTTTTTTAGCAGGTTTTGCTTTCTTTACAACCTTCTTTACAACCTTTTTTACAGCCTTCTTGACCGTCGCTTTTTTAGCAGTTTTCTTGACCGCCGCTTTTTTAACTGGCTTCTTAGGCATGTCGCGAACCTTATGCCTTCGCACCCGCCCTGACCAAGTTCGCCACGGTGAATTTTTAACGAATCAATCAACTATACTTAGAGCCTCGCGTAAGGGGCGTTGACGGGGCTATCACCTCACGAGCTGGCAGGAAGAAATGGGCCTTGGTCCATGTAGAACCGGCACGCGGGATTACAAGTGGCACACCACGGTGTGCAAGGCGGGTGGTACCGCGAAAGCTGTGAACGCAGCGATCGTCCCTCCAGAGTTTGTTTTCTGGAGGATTTTTTTATGTCATTTCGCGCCATCCCAGCAGCTGTTGATCTGCCTGCCGTCGAACATTCAATCCTAAAGTTCTGGCGCGAAAACTCAATTTTTGAAAAAACTGTTGCAGCACGTGAAGGTGCACCTGCATGGACTTTTTATGAAGGTCCCCCAACGGCAAATGGCATGCCGGGAACGCATCACATTGAAGCGCGCGTCTTTAAGGATTTGTTTCCACGTTTTCACACCATGAAAGGCAAGCAAGTAACTCGTAAAGCAGGTTGGGATTGCCACGGTTTACCAGTGGAAATCGCTGTCGAAAAAGAACTTGGTTTTTCTGGAAAAGGCGACATTGAAAAATTTGGAATCGCACCATTTAATGACAAGTGTCGTGAATCTGTTCAGCGTCACGTAAGTGCCTTTACCGACATGACAGATCGCATGGGGTTCTGGGTAGATTTTGATGAAGCGTATTGGACCATGTCACCTGAATATGTGGAATCAGTGTGGTGGTCCCTTAAGGAAATCTGGAAAAAAGGCCTGCTTGTACAAGACCATCGCGTTGCACCATATTGCCCGCGCTGTGGAACTGGTTTATCAGATCACGAATTAGCACAAGGGTATGAAACCGTTACGGATCCATCGGTCTTTGTTCGCTTTCCGATTACTTCAGGTGAGCTAGCTCAACTACATGCATCGCTATTGGTTTGGACTACTACCCCATGGACTCTGGTTTCAAACACCGCAATTGCTGTTCACCCCGAAGTTGAATATGTAGCGGTCGAAGTAACCCATGAAGAGACAACCGAAGTCTTAGTGGTTGCCAAGAATCTAATTGAAACGCTCAAGGGTGAAAAGAAGATTCTCAAGACCATCTTGGGCAAGGATCTAGAACGCACCACATATAAGCGACCATTTGACTTCATTGAAATTCCAGATGCTCACTTTGTTGTACTTGCAACCTATGTAACCACTGAAGATGGAACAGGACTGGTGCATCAGGCGCCAGCTTTTGGTGCAGATGACTTGGCAGTCTGTCGTAGCTACGGCCTGCCTGTTGTAAATCCAATTGCACCTGATGGACATTTCCTGGCTGATATCGCCGTTGTTGGCGGAATATTTTTCAAAGATGCCGACAAGCCGCTAGTCAAAGAGTTAAAAGCAAGTGGCGCTTTATACAAGCATCAACAATATGAGCACTCGTATCCGCACTGCTGGCGTTGTCACACTGCGCTGATGTATTACGCGCAACCATCGTGGTACATCCGCACCACTTCAATTAAAGATGCACTGCTGCGCGAAAACTCGGCAACAGATTGGCATCCTGAAACCATCAAAGAAGGTCGTTACGGTGATTGGCTCAATAACAATATTGACTGGGCACTTTCCCGTAATCGCTATTGGGGAACGCCTTTGCCAATTTGGCGCTGCGAAAACAAGCACGAAATTTGTGTTGATTCGCTGAAGGAACTGGGTGCTTTGGCAGGACAAGAGCTTTCGAATCTTGATCCCCACCGTCCTTTTGTTGATGACATCACTTTTGCCTGCGCAGAGTGTTCATCAACCATGACACGTGTGCCTGAAGTTATTGATTGCTGGTATGACTCAGGTGCAATGCCATTTGCGCAATGGGGTTACCCGCACAAGGAAGGTTCAGTAGAAAAGTTCAAGGCTTCATACCCTGCCGACTTTATTTGTGAAGCTATCGATCAAACTCGCGGCTGGTTCTACACCTTGATGACTATTGGAACACTGGTCTTTGATAAATCTTCATATAAAACTGTTCTGTGCCTGGGCCATATCTTGGATAAAGATGGTCGCAAAATGAGCAAGCATCTTGGAAACGTTCTAGAACCAATGGCTTTGATGGATCAACATGGCGCAGATGCGGTTCGTTGGTACATGTTGGCAGCAGGTTCCCCATGGGCTGCGCGCCGTGTTGGCCACGACAGTATCAATGAGGTTGTTCGTAAAACTTTATTGACCTACTGGAACACTGTTTCTTTCCATGCGCTATATGCCAATGCCTCAAACTTTGAAATATCTCAAACTCCAGCCCTATCACAACGTCCACTAATGGATCGTTGGATCATCTCTGAACTAAACCTTTTGGTAAAAGAGGTAGATGCGGCGCTAGAAGATTTTGATTCGCAAACTGCAGGTCGCGCACTTGCCCGATTTATTGATGATTTATCTAACTGGTATGTACGAAGATCTCGTCGACGTTTCTGGGATGGTGATACAGCCGCCCTTGGAACTTTGCATGAATGCTTAGTGACGCTGACCCAACTTCTTGCTCCCCTTGTTCCATTTATTACCGAGCAGGTTTGGCAAGAGTTAGTTCTTCCGGCTGATGCCACACAACCAGCATCTGTTCATCTTTCAAATTGGCCTTTGGTCAATGAAGCCGCAGTCGATTCTGAATTAGGATCACAAGTTGCCTTGACTCGCAGAATTGTTGAATTAGGTCGAGCAACTCGCGCCGAATCAGGAATTAAAATCCGACAACCACTTGGACGGGCACTTATTGCCGCAAGCGGTTGGGCGACTTTGCCTGAAGCCATGCGTGAACAGATTGCCGATGAATTAAATGTTCAGACCTTGCAAGACATCGCAACCGCCGATGGCGACCTTGTTGATATCAGCGTCAAAGCTAACTTCAAATCACTCGGTGCGAAATTTGGTGGAGCTGTGCAGGAAATTGCAAAAGCTATTGCCACAACCGATGCAACTTCGTTAGTAAAGACGCTGCGTGCTGCTGGCGTAACAACTGTTGGTACTTGGGAAATCGCGTTGGATGATCTGGTGATTACCGAAGTCCCAAAGAGCGGTTGGAGCGTTTCTTCTCACGATGGAGAAAGCGTTGCACTGGATCTAGAACTCACTCCTGCGCTAATTGCGGCTGGAAACGTACGTGAAGTAATTAGATTTATTCAAGAGCGCCGCAAAAGTGATGGGCTGGAAATTTCAGATCGAATCAAGGTGACTTGGAATGCAACTGATGAAATGGCAGCTGCAATCGAATCTGATGTGACGCACATTGGTAATGAAGTGCTAGCGCTGTCTATGACACGTGATCCTGGTTTAGCAATCACGGATGCTGAGATTGGTGTTGAGGTCGTACTAGTTAAGCAATAACTACAGCCCGCGCAACAAACCAATAAGCAATTGTGTTGCGAAAAACAGCACAATAAAACTCATGTCTAAACTGATCGCACCTAAACGAAGTGGTGGCACGAAGCGACCGACAAACTTCATTGGTGGATCGGTAATTGTGTAGATTGCTTCTACAAAGTAGAGGGTGATTCCTTTTGGTCGCCAGGTTCTGGAAAACATCTGGACGTAATCAAAAATCAAACGTCCCAAAAGCGCTAAAAGAAAGATTTGAAGAACACTGGCTAGCAGTGAGCCTACATTCAACATAATCAGCTCTGGTTAAAGAAACTTGCTTGTGCAGCTGCAGACTTATCTTCAGAGCTAACTGAAACATTTGCAGGTGAAAGTAGGAAAACCTTCTTTGTTACACGTTCGATAGTTCCGTGCAAACCAAAAGCTAAACCACTTGCAAAATCAACTAAGCGCTTATGTTCTGATTCATCCATTTCAGTCAGGTTGATAATCACTGGATTACCCTGACGGAAATGCTCACCGATAGTGCGTGCCTCGTTGTAATAACGTGGGTGCAAGGTAACGATGCGATCCATTGCTGGAAGATCAAGCTGTGGTGCAACCTCTACAACTGATGAATGGCGCAATGAACCGACAGAACGTGGTTCGCGAGTCTTAATGCGAACATCACCTGTTGGGGCAATTGCTGGAGTATTTGTAGTTGCTGCTTGTGGAGTATCAAATTCAGGATCATCCATCAAGCCAAGGTAATTAGCGACACGGCGCATTGCGTTAGACATGGTTAAAGGTTACCTGTGGGGTGAGCGAGAACCGAGGATTGATGAGCCTACGCGCGCATGTGTCGCACCATGTGAAATAGCTGATTGGTAATCACCACTCATGCCCGCTGACAAAGAGTTCGCCGCTGGAAATCTAAGTAAAAACTCATTACGAATCACTGCTAATTGCGAATATGCCATATCCGGGTCCATTTCCACCGGCGGGACTGACATCAAACCCGCCAGGGTATGAACCGTGGATTCAGAGACTAATTCAGCCAAGTGATACAGCTGATCCACCCCTGCTCCCCCACGATTGTGGGCCCCATCTAAAGAAACCTGCAAAAAAATACTTAAGGGATGTGGTGCAACTTTTTCAATAATTTCAAAATGTCGAGGATCATCTAAAGAGTGAATCACAGAGGCCCAAGAAGTTATGGACTTTAATTTATTGCTCTGAATTTGTCCTTGAAAGTGCCAAGTTCCCGACACAACTGCAGACTTTTCGGCACCTTCAGAATCCCGATTTTCACCAAAATCATTGACGCCTAATTCTTTGAGAATCTGAACATCACTAGCCGGAAATGTCTTAGTCACTGCAATCAAGGTAACTGGGTGCGCGGCTACGGCAGCAATATTTGCACGTACGGTTTCCAGGTTATGGGCAATTTCTTCTTTTCGACTCATAGTGAAACTACCCCAGCAAATCTTCCTGTGGGATTTTGGCGCCGGTGAGAAAAATACAGTTCGTCTTCATAGGTACAGACCGTCGATGCTTCATAAGAGACACCTGCAGTTACCAAATCTGCAATCAACGCTTTCGGTAGATCTAGTCCAGGAGTTCCTTTTCGAGTCGTGGCAAATGCTCGTGGGTGATCGGAAATTACATCTTGCTGCATCGCAAATGGCACTTCATAACAACTGCCACAAATTGATGGCCCTAAAACCGCGTGCAAATCTATTGCTCCCAAAGTTCGCATTTTTTGTATTGCCTTTATCGCAATGCGATTGACCAACCCTGCGCGACCAACATGGATTGCACCGACTACTTCTTTGGAAATCAACAGCAAAGGAATGCAATCGGCAACCATGACTGCCAGTGAAAGATTTGGTGTGGTGGTGATCAAACCATCACAAGTAGGGGTCTGATCCGTAATGGTTTCGACAACTTCAAGGTGATCACCATGAACTTGATTCATGAACTGCGCAGTACCAATTTTTTTTCGATTGGAAACCACAATTGCGGGATCGTCACCAACATGCAACGCCAAATTCAATGATTCATAGACGCCAAGGCTTTCGCCTCCGCGTCGATCGGTAAAGAAGTGAGGCAAAGCCTTACTTCATGAAGTCAGGAACGTCGATTTCGTCCTCTGCAACTAGCTCTTCAAAGGTCACGCGACGCTTAGGAGTCTCATTGCCGAGATCGAGTGCGACCGAAAGCGGATCATTTGCCGCGATTGGATCAGCCACGCCGCCAAGGGTTGCTGCATCGATTACTGGCGTGGCTACCTTCTTAGGTGCTCCACCTTCAAATCCTGCAGCGACAACGGTGATGCGAACCTCGTCACCTAGTGCGTCATCAATCGTTGTTCCGAAGATGAACTTGGCGTTTGGATGAACTGCAGACTGAACTAGTTCGCACGCTTCATTAACTTCAAATAGACCAAGGTCAGATCCACCAGAGACTGACAGAAGTACTCCCATTGCTCCATCAATTGAGGCTTCAAGGAGTGGACTTGAAATCGCAAGTTCTGCTGCGCGAAGTGCACGGTTTTCACCACGGGCAGAACCAATACCCATCAACGCCGAGCCTGCTCCAGACATAACTGCTTTTACATCGGCAAAGTCAAGGTTGATCAAACCAGGTTGTGTGATGATCTCGGTAATTCCTTGAACACCAGAAAGCAATACTTGATCTGCACTCTTGAATGCATCGGCCAAAGTAATTGTGCGATCTGAAATTGCGAGCAAGCGATCATTAGGAATCACAATTAATGTGTCTACCTCTGCGCGCAATGCTTCGATACCAACATCTGCTTGTGCTGAACGAAGTTTTGCTTCAAAAGAAAATGGTCGGGTTACTACACCGATAGTTAGTGCACCAATATCTTTTGCAATCTTCGCAACAACAGGTGCTGCACCTGTTCCTGTTCCACCACCTTCGCCTGCAGTTACAAACACCATATCTGCGCCGCGTAAAATTTCCTCAATGTCATCTGCATGATCAAGTGCAGCTTCGCGTCCCTTGTCTGGATCCATTCCTGCACCAAGACCGCGCGTTGTCTTGCGACCAATATCTAATTTCACATCCGCATCACTCATTAACAAATGTTGCGCATCTGTGTTGATTGCAATGAACTCGACACCTTTAAGGCCGACGTCGATCATTCGATTAATTGCATTAACTCCACCGCCACCAATGCCGACGACTTTGATGACCGCTAAATAATTCTGTGGTGAAGCCACGTTAATCCTCCTTATGAACCATAAACCTCAAGTTGAGGCTTACAATTCACTACTTTTCGATAAGGCGAACTTAAAGTGCAAGCGGGTGATTATCAAACACCGACATGAATTGATTAACGTGTCGCAAAAATTGGTTTTTTAAAAATCACTTAACGATTGGTGCATGCGGTGCCGAAACATCGACCCTCTTAATATCTGCATTTTCTGGAAGAGCAATAAGAGCCCTATAAACCTTTAGTTTTAACTCATTATCTGAGTCATTACCCCATCGAATTTCAATATCTTTGCCATTGTTTTTAGTTATCAAAACCAAGGCTCCAGTGCTTCGAACTTTTACAACCATCAAGGAAGACTTGAGCTCATCGGGTAACTGAGTTAGGAAGCTGACAGCTCGTTTTGCATCCTCAATCTCGGCCGCTTGAATCTGAATCAAGCCCTCTGGTCGCTTGCCTTGTGGCACAAAACTGGCAGCTGTTGAATCGATAACTTGATTTTCAAAAATCGCAATTGGTACCCGGGATGTAAGTTCCACGACAACTTTTCCATTGATCCAATTACGAGAAACGTCAGCCGATTTAACCCAATCCAGTTTTCCCAATTGTGTTTCGATTGCACGTGGTTCAACGCGTGCAAGTTTTTGCCCCTTAACAATGCCTGTATTCAATGGTCGGGTACTTCCAATTACTTCTACCGAAGAAACTGTGAACAAAGTTGAATATCCCAAGACATAGGTCAAACCCGCCAATAAGGCAACGACTATTCCTGCAATTAAGGAGCGCTTCATTTAACTAAAACGCCTATTTAGGCCCTCAACAATAATTGGGGCTAGCGAGCTGACATCGCCTGCACCTAAAGTCATAATGACATCACCAGGTTGGGCATCTGCGATTACTGAATCTGTCACCTCTACAAAGTTAGGGATGTATTCACCTTTATTCATCTTTGAGGTAATGATCTTCGAATTTACGCCATCAATCGGCTTTTCACTAGCTGCATATACTTCGAGCAAAATCGCGCGGTCTGCAACATTTAGTTCGGCGGCAAACTGCTCGGCAAATGCCTTGGTCCTGGAATAGCGGTGTGGTTGGAAGATTACGATTAATCGACCCTCATCTGCATAACGTCGAGCAGCTTCAAGAGTCACATGGATTTCAGTTGGATGATGTCCATAATCATCGATTACGCGGATGCCATGAACAGTGCCCTTCAATTCAAACCTGCGACCTGTCCCCCTAAAACTTCCCAAACCAGTTAATAGCTCTGCGGGCGGGAAACCCAGCTTTAGCCCTGTTGCCAAAACACCGGCTGCATTTAACAAATTGTGATGACCCGGTACTTGCAGTTCGATGTGACCAACACTTTTACCTTTCCAAATCGCTCTAGCGCGCGAGCCCATTGTAAGAAGTTCTATCTGATCAATATGTAAATCAGCGGTTTCATTGACGCCATAGGAAATAACTTCTACCGAAGCAATGCTTTGGGCAAGTGCAACCGCACCAGCATCATCTGCGCAGTAGGTAAGGAAGCCACCTTTTTGAATAGTTGCAGCAAAATCTCTGAAAGCTTGCGCAACTGATTCCGCGGTTTCAAAGAAATCAACGTGATCGTGCTCGACATTTGTCACGATGGCAGCAAACGGGTGATATTCAATAAAGGAACCATCAGATTCATCAGCTTCTGCGACAAAGATTTCACCGGTACCACGATGTGCATTTGATCCGGAAGCGGTAATTGTTCCGCCGATTGCAAAAGAAGGATCGGCCCCACATGCTTGTAAAGCGACAGCCAGCATCGATGAAGTAGTTGTCTTGCCATGAGTTCCAGCAACGGCCACACTCTTTGATTCAGACATCAAAACCGACAAAGCGCCGGCTCTTGTCAAGATAGGAATTTTTAATTCCTGGGCACGTAGGCGTTCTGAATTGGTTTCTGAAATTGCATTGGAGTACACAACAAGATCAGAACCATCAACATTTTCTGCGCTATGGATTGTTGAAACAGTTGCACCGAGTGCAGACAATGCAGTAACAACTGAAGAATCTTTAGCATCAGAGCCACTGACGGTGATTCCGTGAGACAAAGCTATTCGCGCAAGACCGCTCATGCCCGCTCCACCGATTCCGATGAAATGCACCCGCTTACCAATAAGTGATGTCAGCTGTGGCTTCATGATTTCAAAGCAAACTCGGTAAGTGCGACAATTTTTTGCGCTGCGTCAAGGTCTTGATCATTTCCATCAATAGGCGCATTAGCTGCAGCAACTAGCAATCTATCGATGTGTGAGGCAAGAAATTGAGCACTGAACTCTTTCTGAGTGATGATTTCAGCGCGACCATCAGCAACCAATGAAGCAGCGTTAACGAACTGTTCTCCATTTCCGATCGGCAGTGGCACAAAAAGAGCGTATCGACCCAAGGCTCTAAATTCGCTACAGGTCACTGCTCCGCTTCGAGCAATCACTAAATCAGCTGCTAAATAAGCATCAGCCATGGCTTCAACATAGGCAACTGGCCTATAGCCGCCTTGCGAAACCGGCAAGGCATTTAGTTTTCCAACTGAATGAAGTACTGAGATTTCGTTTTGATTAAAGGTTGCGACGCTGTCAGCAACAACGGCATTGATTGCCATCGAACCTTGGGAACCGCCCATGATGAAAACAAGTGGGCGATCTGCCGGAAAACCCAATCGTGACTTGGCAGCGCTTCGAGCACCTGCCCAATTAGAAACTGAGGCAACGCATGCTTGTGCAACATCTGATCTAAGCGGCAAACCTGCTAATAGTGCATCGGCAAACTTTCCAGATTCCACCGGATGAGCCACTGCAAGTTGTGAAGTAAAAGCTGCACCTAGTCGATTGGCCCAACCTGGCTTTGCGTTGGCTTCATGAATCACAATCGGGATGCGTGAAAGGGCGGCAGCCAAATATGCAGGTGCGCTGACATAACCACCAAAGCCGATTAGAGCATCAGCTTTTTTCACAATCTGCATTGCTGAGCGAACTGAGGTAATTAAATCAAATGGGATGCGCAGCCAGGATGCAGAAGGCTTTCTAGAAATTGTAACTTTTGGAATAACATGTAGTTCAAAACCTGCCGCTGGCACAAGTGTGTTTTCAAGTCCGCTCTTTGTTCCTAAAAAAATGCAGGTATCTGCCGGATTCGTTTTCATCCATTGCCGTGCAACAGCAAGTGCGGGCTCGATATGTCCTGCGGTGCCACCACCGGCTAGAACTACCGTAGCCATTTGATTCCCGTCTCTTGTAATCCTTTATAGATTACTGGATCTCTTCGCGCTGCGCCTAAAACAAACCCAATTCCCATATATGTCGCAATCAATGCAGAACCACCGTATGAAACAAGTGGCAGGGTTACACCAACTACAGGCAAAACACTTATTGCAGAGCCAATGTTAAGAACTATTTGAATTGCAAACCAGCAACCCAGACCTGCAGACACATAACGCACCATAGGATCACTTGCGCGTAATGCTAATTTAAAGATTGAAAACAAAAGCAAAGCTAACAAAAGTAAAGTAGCCAAAGTGCCAAATAAGCCAAGCTCTTCACCAATTACTGAGAAAATAAAATCCGTGTGAGCTTCTGCAAGGTTTCCCCATTTTTGACGGCTTGCGCCTAAGCCCACACCAAAAAGGCCCCCACTTGCTAGGCCCAGCAAACTATGTGCCGGCTGCCAACCCGAGAATTTGTATTGATCTTCGGCAAAAGGATTAAGAAAAACCGCAAAGCGTTCTGCGCGATATGGAGATGTCAAAATCAGTACTGCAAGTGCTGCTAAACCTGCAGCGATGCCAATTCCAAATAGTCCGATGCGCAACCCTGAAACCCACAACAATCCAGCCAAGATAAAAGCAAACACTGACGCGGTACCCAGGTCGCGACCTGCCATCACCAAAATCATGCACAGCAAGAAGGCTGGTCCAATCAAAACAAGAACATTGCTCTGAATCGCACCGGCACGTTCTCGAATCGCCAGCATATGTCCTGCCCACAAAATCATTAAGAACTTTGCGATCTCACTAGGTTGCACATCGACAAATCCGAGACTGATCCAGTTGTGATTACCGTTGACGCTTTTTCCTATAAGTTGCACCAGCACCAAGAGCACCACTGAAATCACAACACCAAAACGTGCGATGACTTTCCATTGACGTAGCGACAACCGCGATAAAACCCACGCCATTGGCAATGAAATAAGCAGAAAAAGAAATTGTCGGATAACGACTCCATAGGTTGTACCGCGGGAACCCAGCGAATAAATCGATGAAGCAGAAAAAACCATAATCAAACCCAAAAGGCTTAACGCCAAAGTACTGCCTAGCAGCATGTAATAAAGATTTACCGGCTTCGTGAAAAGGGTTTCCTTACTTTTCATGTGCAACTACCTTTCGAACTGCTGCCGCAAATCTATCTCCACGATCTGCATAAGAAATGAATTGATCCATGGACGCGCATGCTGGTGCTAGCAAAACCGCATCTCCTGACGTTGCCTGCTTAGCAGCCGCCGAGACAATTGATTCCATTAAAGAATTGGACGCTCCCCCGCGGGTGTAATCATTTGGAGAATCAATAAGAATTCTGGGAACAGTTGGGGCATGCTTGATCAAAGCGGCTTCAATCAGCCCGCGATCTTCACCAATGAGAATTGCCGCCTTAATTCTTGGCGCGCATCTTTCAAGCAACGAATCCATGTCCGCACCTTTTGCCAATCCACCGGCAATCCACACAACCGAAAGATGTGACATTAATGAGGCCGCGGTTGCATGCGGATTTGTTGCTTTGGAATCATCGACCCAAGTTATGCCATTTGATTCATGAATAGTTTCAATGCGATGTCGACCTGGGCGAAAGGCTTGCAGCGCTTTTTGAATCACTCCGTGAGGAACATCAATGGCGCGAGCTAGCCCTGCTGCGGCCAAAGCGTTGGAAACATTATGTGGAACCGTTGGGATTATGTCAGCTAATTCGCAAATCATTGCTGCTTGTTGTGGATCAGCTACAAACGCCCGATCAACCAACAGTTCCTCGACTACTCCGATTTCACCTGGAGCTGGCGTATCTAGCGAAAAGAAAACCTTGCGTCCAGTAAATCGATTAGCACGAGTTACTACTGCGCCATCGTCTGCGTTAAGAATTGCAACATCTGTGCGATCTAGAATTGAAAACTTCGCATCGGCGTAGGCGTCAAAACTGCCATGCCAATCCAAGTGGTCATCAGCAATATTCAAAATTGCGGCAGCCTGAAACTGCGCTTGTCTAGCCCAGTGCAATTGAAAACTAGAAAGCTCCAAAACCAAAACATCATAGGCATCAGTTCGATCGATTGCATCAATTACGGTGTCACCAACATTCCCACAAGCCGTTGCTTTGATTCCAGCTGCCTTCAAAATTGCAGCGGTCATTTCAACTGTTGTTGTCTTACCATTGGTGCCAGTTACTGCAATCCACTTTTGGTTAGGTGCACGCATTGAACGCAAGTTCCAAGCAATGTCGATTTCATTAAAAAGCTCAAGTGAACTATTGAGAACCTTTACTACCAGTGGGTGATCTTGGCGCCATCCTGGTGATACAACTGCTGCATCAAAATCATGCACATCAATGGCTTCGGGCTTCGGGGCATCAGCTGAGTTGTCATCTGTAAGAGTCACTTTCGCGCCTTGCGATTTCAGGAAACGAGCAACTGAATTTCCAGTTACTCCGGCACCTAAAACCAGAAACTTTTTGTTAGCAAAGTCGGTAGACATGAATTACTTGACGACCCATTGCGCGTAGAAAAGTCCAAGACCCAAGGCAACGCATAATCCTGCGATGATCCAGAAACGAATAACGACGGTGATTTGCGCCCAACCAATTAATTCAAAGTGGTGATGCAGCGGTGCCATTTTAAAGACGCGCTTGCCGCCGCTGATCTTGAAATACGCGGTTTGGATCAACACAGACATGGTGATGATGACAAAGAGTCCACCTAGTGGAATAAGCAGCAATTCAACGCGCAAAGTGGCGGCTAAACCTGCAATTGCCCCACCTAGAGCAAGGGAACCTGTATCTCCCATAAAGATCTTTGCCGGCGGAGTATTCCACCAAAGAAATCCGGTGCAGCCTCCGGCAAATGCTGCTGCAAGAACAGCCAGGTCCAGTGGATCTCGAACTGCATAACATCCAACCGCTGGATTTACTGCGCAACTTTGACCAAATTCCCACACACCAATTAACACAAAAGCTAAAAATGTCATGATCGATGCACCAGTTGCTAAACCATCTAGCCCATCAGTCAAGTTAACTCCATTGCTGGCTGACATCACCATCAAAATAATAAAAATGATTACAAGTGCTGGACCCAAGTAAATGGTTGTTTCGCGCACACCTGACAAGTATTCGGAAATCGGAGTCAGTGAATCTTTGTCAGCAAACTGCAATCCCAGGTAACCAAAGATTCCGGCAGCAATTGCTTGACCCAAGAGTTTGTAGCGACCCGGCAAACCTCGTGAATTTTGGCGCGAAACTTTAAGCCAATCATCCAGAAAACCAATAAAACCCAAAGCAACTACTAAACCAATCACCAAAAGTGCTGATGCAGTTACCGGATTTCCTGTTACAAGGTGGGCAAAAAGGTAGCCCAAGATTGCCGCAAGAATAAAAATGATTCCACCCATGGTTGGGGTTCCATGCTTTATGTGGTGACTACTTGGACCATCTTCACGAATAATTTGTCCATACCCTTTGCGCGCAAGTGCGCCAATCAAAACGCGGGTTCCGAAGATCGAAAAGATCAGTGCAAAAGCACCTGCAATAAGGATCTGTCTCAACTTTCAACTCCGCTCTTGTCTAACCACAAGCTCTCTAACTTCTGAGCCAAAACTTCAAAACCTTCCGAACGTGAAGCTTTTACCAAAACAACATCTCCGGCAGAGAAGTGATCTGTCATTGATAGGCACTCATCAATACTTGCGTAATGATGTACATGCATTTCTCCCAAAGAAGACCCGTATTCAGGAGCAGCAATCGCCACTAGATGATCGATTCCAAGCTCCTGTGCAAGGGTGCCAATGCCAGCGTGATGTGCCGGGCTTGACTCGCCGAGTTCATGCATTTTTCCGAGGAAGGCCCAGGATTGGCCGCCTCTTTCCTGTGCAAAAAGAACCAGTGATCGCAGGGCCGCCGACATAGATTCCGGATTGGCGTTGTATGCATCATTAATCAACAAAAGTCCAAAGAGGTCATGAATTTCCATGCGCCACTTACTGGAGTTTTCAGCTGTCGATAAAGAACTAGCAATAAGTTCGATTGGAAGTTCTAAGGCTGTACCCACTGCAGCAACCGCCAAAGCGTTTGCAATGTGGTGTTCGCCAACTATTCGCATTCCAACTGCGTCGCGACCTGCGGGTGTAACCAAATCAAAGTGTGGTCGACCTTCGCGGATTTCGATTTCGGTCGCACGAATTTCACAGCCGCTGCCAAATCTAATTGTTCGCCCCGAATGTAATGATTCCATCGCTGGTGTGAAAGCGTCATAATTGCCAAGAATTGCTATTCCATCTTCGGGCAAACTTTGAATCAGTTCAGACTTTGTTTGCGCAATTGCTTGAACAGTTCCGAACTCACCCAGATGAGCAGTCCCTACTGTTAAAACTACTCCGATGTTTGGTTGCGCAATACCGCACAAACGCGCGATGTCACCAGAATGGCGAGCACCCATTTCTAAAATACAGAATCGTGTTTTCTCATCACATTCCAACAATGTGATTGGCAATCCAAGGTCGTTGTTGAAGGAACCAGCTGGCGACACAGTGGGACCGGCTGCAGACAACATATGCGACATTAAATCTTTAGTGCTGGTCTTTCCTTGAGAACCAGTTATTCCAATAACAGTTAGGTTGGTTAAACGCTTGCGAACAAAGGTAGCCAGAATCGATAATGCTTCGATGACATCTTTAACTACGATGCAAGGACCATCGATGCGCTTAGTTGTCAGCGAGAACATGGCACCTGCCCGATAAGCATCGGCGGCAAAATCGTGTCCATCTGCAACTTCGCCCTTAAGCGCCAAGAAGATGCAACCCGGAACCGCTTTACGCGAATCAAAAACTGGAGCTTTGGAAACAAGCAGGTCCTTGTCGCAGTGCATTTCACCGCCGACTAAAAGCGCGATTTCACCGGCTGTTAATGTGATCATTTCTTATCTTCAATCGCTTTAGCCAATTCAATACGATCATCAAAGGGATGCACGACACCATTTACCTCTTGGCCCTTTTCGTGGCCTTTGCCCAAAACTATTACTAGATCACCATCATTGGCTTGATTAACTGCAGCTCTAATTGCCTCAGAACGATCCTGAATCACAGCACTTGGTGCTTGAATATCTAAGCCAAGTGTCATCTGCACCAAAATTGCCTCTGCTTTTTCTGAGCGCGGATTATCGCTCGTAAAAATCGCTACATCTGCGCCTTCATGGAGCGCTTTACCCATAAGGGCCCGCTTAGAAGCATCCCGATCCCCACCACAACCAAGGACTGCAATAACTCGTCCATCGCTGATTTCATGCGCAGTTTCTAAAACACGAGTTACTGCATCTGGAGAATGTGCGTAATCAACCAGTGCAGTGAAATTTTGTCCTAGGCGAACTGATTCAAGTCGACCGGCTGCCCCAGTTAACGCAGGCAAAATCGCTGCAATATCTATTGGATCAATGCCACTTTCAGTAGCAATTGCGACCGCCATCAAGAGATTGTCAAAGTTATATCCACCATGGAGATGAACTTTTCCTTCAATTAGGATTCCTGCGCTACCCCTAATTGCGACATGGGCACCAACATAATCTTTAGTTATGGCGGCATAGTGCCAGGTTGCACTTTGATCGTGACGAGAAACTGTCATCACTGGTAATTCAGTCATTTCCTTAAGTTTGATTCCATAGGCATCGTCAATATTGATAACAGCTAAATCAGCAAATTCAAAGGAAAACAACTTGGCCTTGGTTTCAAAATAAGCTTCCATCGTTTTGTGAAAATCAAGATGGTCTTGCGAAAGATTTGTAAATGCAACGACAGCAAAATGGCTACCGCGAATTCTTTCTAGTGCAATTGCGTGACTAGAAACCTCCATCACCAGATTGCGCATATGACGCTCGCGCATCATTGCTGATAATGCCTGTAAATCACTGCTTTCAGGGGTAGTTCTTTTGCTTGCGATGACTTCGTCGCCGATTCGTGTTTCGACAGTGCCGATTAGCCCGCTTTCACGACCAGCCAATGTCATGATCTGGTGGAGCAAAGTTGTAACCGTTGTCTTGCCATTTGTTCCAGTGACTCCAACGCTATACAGATCGCGCATGGGTTCGCTATAGAACCATGCACTGATTACCCCAGCTGCTCGACGTGGATTGCTACTGACAATGACTGGAACACCAGAAAACTTGGCTGCTCCGACTTCATCTGTTAAAACAGCGGTGGCACCACGTGCGATTGCATCTTTTGCATATTCGGCACCATGGGTCTTTTCACCTGGTAGCGCCACAAAAAGGTCACCTTCTTGAACGCTATTGCTTGAAAGAGTTATGCCAGTGACAACCGTTGTTGGGTCTCCAACTAATTGGGCATTAGCAATGGCCGCAACTGAGTCAAGAGTTTTTTTGAACTCTTCAATTGGTCTTGTCACTTGCTGCCTTCTTATCTGCAATCAACTTTCTTTCAGCCAGAAGTGCTTTTTCGGTCAATGGGATTGAATCAACAAAAGCACCTGTTGGAGCGATTCCCTTTGATTGCAACACAAATGACATAACTTTCTTAAACACTGGACCACCTAGATATCCACCCCAATGGATTCCTTTTGGATCTTGAATAGTTACTGAGATGACATAAGCAGGTTTGTCAGCTGGTGCAAAGCCAATAAAGGAAGCTGTGTAGCCACGGTAGCAACCACATGTGTCATCAATGCGTTGGGCGGTTCCGGTTTTACCAGCAACGCGGTATCCAGGAATTGCTGCAGATGGGGCAGTTCCATTTGCAGAAACTACGCTCTCCATCATCAAGCGCATTTTTGCGGCAGTTTCTGGGCTAATTACACGAACATTTTCGCGAGTTGCAGTTGGGGTGTAATTGCCACTGGAATCACTTGTTCCGGCAATTACAGTTGGAGAAACGCGGACGCCATCATTTGCGATCGTTGCAAACACACTTGTCGCCTGCATTGCAGTTACTGAATAGCCCTGTCCGAACGCCACGGTTGGCGCAGTAGTACCAGACCAATCTGAAACTTTTGGAAGAATTCCGCGTGATTCGCCGGGCAGTCCTGAGCCGGTCTTTGTGCCAATTCCAAACTTTGTTAAGTAGTCGTACAGCTTGTCATTAGAAATCATTTCGCCAATTTTGATGGATCCCGTGTTACTGGAAACCGCAAGAATTCCGGCAGTTGTTAAACGTTGTGTTGGATGCGGCTCATGATCTTTAAAGACTTTAGTCGAACGCTTCAATTTATCTGGAATAGTTAAAACTGTTTCTGGAGTAATCTTCTTTTCATCCATAGCCGCTGCGATTGTCATAACTTTTCCTGTTGAACCTGGCTCGTAAACATCTAGTACCGAAGGATTTCGCATTGCGACCAAAGAAACCTTGGTTGTGTCATTTGGATCAAATGTTGGGGCAGTTGCGTGAGCCAAGATGTGACCAGTTTTGGGATCCATAACAATTACAGTTCCGCTCAAAGCACGTGTTGATTTAACGACATCTGCAATTGCCTTTGATGCAACCCACTGAATATCACGATCTACTGTTAAACGAATAGACGTACCTGATTGTGCGGGAATGATTTCAGATTGTGATCCAGGAATTTCAGCTTTGTAACCATTGGCGTATGAATACTTGCCATCAATACCTTTAATCTTTGAGTTCATGCTGGATTCAAGTCCGGTGGCACCAATACCGTCGTGATTTACGAAGCCAATTAAAGATGCAATCAAACTTCCAGATGGATATTCACGCACATAGCTGCGTTCTGGGAAGAAACCGATAATTCGATCAGGGCTCATAGCTTTAAACTGTGAGTTGTACTGGTCTAGCGCTGCTGAAAGCTTGAGCCAAGTTGCAGGTTTTGCATTACGGGCAACCATGTACCACTTACGAGTACCAGTCAGTGACTCTTGAACCTCTGCAACCTTCATCCCCAAAATTGGTGCAACAAAAGCTGCAACTTTGGCTGGGTCAGTGATTTGGGTTTGGTCGACAACGATGCTGGTTGCAGCGACACTGCGCGCAAAAGCCACACCATGAATATCGGTGATGTCTCCACGGGGTGCCTTTAGAGTCCTTACCTTTTCCATTTCATTAACAGCACGTTCACGATAGTCCCCTGCTTGTAATGCTTGAACTTGCACTAAGCGAAGCCCAAACATAAACATGACAAGTGCAAGGATGAGAACCAAGCCTCTGATTCTTTTGTGCGCTAATGAAAAATTACCCATTTTTAACCGGGACCTCAATAACTGGCTTATCAAGGGATAAGAAAGTTGGGTTTTCTGAAGGCTTCATGCCTAATGCTGTAGCAGATTTTGCAAGAGCCTCTGGGGAAGATAACTTGTCAATCTGTCGTGCAATAGCTTCACGCTCATCACTAACTAATTTTGCCTCTTGCTTGAGATTGGTTAATTCAAATGCATCTTGTGCTAATAAAGTATTGATCAGGAGAAGAAGCATGAGACCAATACCGCCGACGATTGATACAAAGATTGCGAAGAATTTACGATCGGCTTGCTTTCCGTCGGAGACATTGGGAACAAGCTTGAGCGCAACTTGTGATGTCTTTTCGGCGAAAATTTCTTTTGAGCGAGTTATCGCTGGTGCTAACGCGGTCATTGCCATTATGCCGCCAACCTTTCGATAGCGCGAAGACGCACAGATTGAGAACGTGAGTTCTCCTCTAGTTCAGCATCAGTCGGTGTTTCACTACCACGAGTAATCATTTGGAACTTGGCAGCTAATTCAGGAAGATCAAATGGCAGATCGCGTGGTGTTCCAGAAGTTGTTGAAGCAACAAAGAGCTGCTTGACAATGCGATCTTCAAGGGATTGGAAAGACATTACAACTAGCCGTGCGCCGACATTTAGCAGGTTAAGTGCTGCCGGGAGTGCGCGAGTAATCGTGCCAAGTTCGTCATTGGTTTCGATGCGAAGGGCTTGGAAAGTGCGCTTTGCAGGGTTTCCACCAGTACGACGAGTCGCTGCAGGAATTGCTTCCTTTACAAGCGTTGCAAGCTGGGCTGTTGAGTTCATTGGTGCAATCGCACGTTGTTTCACAATTGATTCCACGATTCGTGTAGCAAACTTTTCTTCGCCATATGTGCGAAGAATGCGCACTAATTGACCTGGTTCATAAGTATTGATGATCTCCCCCGCAGTCAGTGACTGGGTGCGATCCATACGCATATCAAGGGGTGCGTCCTGTGAATAAGAAAAACCACGCTCAACCTGATCAAGTTGCATTGATGAAACACCAAGGTCGAACAACGCCCCATCGATGTGCTTGTACCCGAAGTTTGAAACCACTTCGGCAATGCCATCGAAAGTAGAGTGTGCAGTCTTTAAACGATCTGCAAAAGGTGCAAGGCGCTCTGTTGCCTTTGCAATTGCATCTAGGTCGCGATCGATTCCGATAACAGTTAAGTGTGGGAATTTCTGTAGCAAAGCTTCTGTATGTCCACCAAGACCCAAAGTTGCATCAACTACAACTGGGTTACTAGAAGTTGCAATCAACGGGGACAAAAGATCGACGCAACGATCGCGCATTACCGATACATGTTCAGTCGTACTTGTCATCTCTTCCCCCTTTCTAGTGTTGATAGAACTAACTACTAGCTCTCAGCTCTGGTCACTGCCGGCCGACGGATCTTTGTGTTGCAACGGCGCCGGGGAAGGGGCGTCGCTACGTTCGAAGGGTCGGCAGTGGCCACAAATGAGAGTTAGAACAAACCTGGAAAGACCTCCTCTGAAACATCAGCGAAGCTCTTTTCACGATCTGCTAAATATTCATTCCAAGAAGTTGCGTCCCAAATTTCAACGCGAGTATTTGCACCAATAACAACGCACTCTTTTTCTAATCCTGCATATGTGCGAAGTGATTGTGGAATTGTTACGCGACCTTGACGATCAGGAATTTCATCGTGTGCGCCAGCAAACATCACACGGCTGTAATCACGTGCTGATTTCGCAGTGACTGGCGCTTGTTTTAGCGTCTCTGTGATTACTGAAAATTCATTAGATGGAAAAACATAAAGACAACGTTCTTGTCCTTTAGTAATAACTAAACCTGCAGCAAGTTCTTCGCGGAATTTCGCGGGAAGAATTAAGCGACCTTTGTCATCAAGACGTGGCTCGT
>Ga0208086_1000010_pt1 | contig 50891 bp, 55 predicted proteins | sample LakMenEpi06Jul10_FD_150675 | JGI IMG/M metagenome (GOLD analysis project Ga0208086, IMG submission 150675) | Freshwater microbial communities from Lake Mendota, WI - 06JUL2010 deep hole epilimnion (SPAdes) | ecosystem: Environmental > Aquatic > Freshwater > Lake > Epilimnion/Euphotic zone ...
CTGCTGGGAAACCTCAAGACCAGCTTCAACGGCACCTTCCATGCCTTCAACGTTGACAAGTACGCCAGGCGCTATCTCGGCGGCTACTGCTTCCGCTTCAACAGGCGCTTCTCGCTGGCGGCGATGACCGAACGGATCGCCAATGCAGTCTGTTGCTGTATGCCTTGCACCGAACGGGATCTCAGGGTCGCGGAATTTTATCGGTAATCAAGTGCCTTTCTGACAAGTCTGTGACACTTCTTCTGGTTGACGCCACTCAATGCCTGATCGATCGACTTGGGCCGCCAAGTATGTACATGGGCTCCTCATGGTAAACTTAGACTGCTAGTCTATTGACGTTGACAAAATGAGCAGCATTCAACGTATATTTCTGCTCTATGCTCCATTGCGTAGTGGGCATCATGCCTTTGTCGACTGGATGCTTTCATCAAGAAATCTCAATGTACTGCATATAAACAATACTGACGAGTCAAAGTCCTGGCTGAGAACTAGGTATCTTGCAAGACGTCCTGAGTATAGGATAAGAAGCAGGAATGGCCCCCTACCAATTGAGATGGACGCAGGGAAACAGGATGTAATCGCCATAATGAAAGATCGAGCGATAGATACGCTCTTGCTTAACTTTGAAGATAAAACACTGTTGCATATTGCTAATTCACCACTCCTTTCTTCGTTGGCTCAAGACTTTCCCGAATCAACTGTTACTTCGATCTCATTCTCACGCGATCCATTGAATCTATTGGCGAGCCGAATTGTCCGCTCTACCCTAATCGAGAAAAGTCGATTGGGCTATAAGCAGGCATCTGAAGTACAATCGAGCTCACATGGGCATAGAGATTTGGCTAAGCTGATACAAATAATGAAGGCATCCACTCGGGAATATTGCAATCAGAGCATGGCATCTCATGTCTATGTTGACTATTACTCTTGGTTGGTGAGTCAAGCTGCGCGAGAACTTGTTGAGCAGTCTTTAGGGATTGAGTCAATCACGCCATCTCGGCATGCTACAATTCATGGAGGTGGAAGCAGCTTTGGCAAAGTTGAGGCTATTGATCCAATCGACCAATTCAAGCGTTATGAACAACTTGCTGATATTGATGTGTTTAAGCAAGTTGTCATTCGCATGAAAAGAATAGCGATAAGATACTATGATAAGATATCTGAGTACGTAGATTCGTCTAGCTGTCGCGATTACTTAGTTAACCTAGACGCGGAATCCATGCATTCTCTGCCTTAGTTAGATTAGCTTCATAGACCACATTCTGCCGCCTATATTCTTATTTTAAACGACAACCTGGTCGCCTCATATGACCGACTATCTGTTTCTGCTCACGCTCCCATTCCTACGCATATGTGATATAATATCCTGCCCGTCATTTGTCATGACAATCAATCCTGTTGCGATTATCTTTCCTGTCTTCATCATGTTGATAGTACAATGAATGCCAGTGCAATTATTGCCCCGATATTTGCTGAGTGCCTTAAGAGTCTCTGGGCTCTTAGTTATGCCCAGCGTTTTCAAGATGTCTTTGCCGTTTCCATTGCCTTTCTACTTGGGCAAGAGGGGCGTCAAGCCAGCTACCTGGAATTTGGTGGCATGCATCCGTATAATAATAGTAATTCGTATCTTTTGGAAAAGCTTGGCTGGCAAGGAGCAGTTGCGGAGCCAAACCCAGCCTTTACTACTTCCTTTGAGCAATTTCGTAACTGTCAATTTATCGAAGCGGCTATTTCTACTCAGCGTGGTCAGGCGACTCTTTTTATTCCTTCAAAGCGTCGTGCACGAGCGTCCCTCAGTTGTTATGCAGATGCTCAGAACGAAGGGAGATCAATTTCGATTGAGCTGATAACACTTGAAGATCTTATCGTCAAATCTTTGATTGATGATTCTGTTACATTTCTGAGTGCTGATACCGAAGGTGGTGAGCTGGAAACTCTCTTGGCTTATCCGTTTCTGCAAAAACGAGTGCGTTCTATCTGTATTGAGGTTGGAGCCTCAAGAACTCTAATCTATAGCGCTCTGACCAATCTTGGCTATTGCAGAGTTTTTGATGACGTATCCGGGGAAGATGACTGGTATATTCACCTTGATGTGTTGAAATCGCCATCAATGCCTCTGTCAGGTCTAAGTGCCAGGCTGCAAGCAATGAAAAACTTGCTAATCGCGAATCAGATGCCTAGTCCTGGCTTTATTGATACTCGACGTAGTCTTCAAGCAGATCGCATGATCGCTGCAATCGAAAAACAGGCCCAGATCAGGGCAAACATAAATCTCCCTTTAAAAAAGGAATGATATTCACTCTAAAGGTGCTTATGGGAATAAACTGGATGCAAAAGTCGCAACATTCTCCGACAAAGAACTATTATCAGTGCACGATGGATTATTATTGTAATTTGGTCAATTGAGTCGGTTCTCCCGAGTTTGTCGCCTTGACGCAAAATGCATTGTTCAACTAATAGTTGCTTGTAGATTGGGCCTGTACTCAATGTTATTGCAGATGGACTTTGCCGACTATCTTAGAAGTCTCTTTACGAGTTGAATGTTGCTCTGTAATTGCTTGGCCCTTATTTCTCGCAAGCACTGCACTTGTGCAAGCCACTCTTTTTTTGATATGATGTTACAAAATGCAGACTGAAGGTCGTCTGCTTCAATCCCTGCTCCGTCTAGTTGATACGTCGTTAAAAATTCTTTGGATGCAATGACTGGCTTCAAGAAAGAAATGCTCGTTGGCACAGCGGAAGTAATTTTTAGGCTGGTATAAGCTTTATGATCAAGAATAAGTATGTAATGACAGGTGGAAAGTAGATTGTAGTATTCCCCGTATGAGCTACGACCAGTCTCAGTGCTTACTTTGGAAAAGTGAAAGCTATCGGAAAGGCCAGACTGCTGCACTTCTGAAAATAGTCTGTCGCGATCTACTCCACCCCCCAATAATACAAACTCTAACTGAGATGAAATGAGTGGACTCTGTCTCTTTAGCTTGACTAGTGCTTCGATCAGTTGCCGAAATGGACGCGTGCCATAATTAATACCTCCAGAAATGGCAATAAGAATTCTATTATTCAGTGGATACTCGGGTTGATCTAATGGAGTCTGAGGTGTAAAGGTTGAGTGCAGGACTCTTATGCTGTCAGTTGGTCTCTGCAAGCGAGTTGCCAGGCTACATTGGACATGGCTTGATAAAACTATCGGAATATTTGAAGTCTTCTTCCAAAATGAGAGCACAGATCTATCCCTGCAAGCTTTATCGATATTATGGATTATTCCAGTAACTAAAATGCCTTTACTCTGTAGGCGCTCTGCTATGTCAATAGTCCAGGGATTCTGAAGAGTCAGGAAAATGACGCAAGCTTTGTCTAAAGTCTCAACTAGGTCTTCTAACTGGTCGTCGGGCTTCGCATCGCTTGGTCCACTAGGGCGATAAATAATCTGATGTCCTTCCAGGCTTTCCTTACCAAAAGCATCAAAAACATCCCCTTTATTTCTTAGGGATCCATTATGAAGGCTGATATTAATTCTTTGATTCAACGTATTGCATGCAGTCAGAAAAGCTGGGGCAATCTCTTCATGCACTGCTCCGTACTGAAAGAGTACGAGGGAAGTACTATCCATCTGGATCGACATCGAAGTCATGGACTATAGGTGGACTATGCTGTGGAGCAATGTCACTATCTCTTTGTCTTAAGATCTGTCTTTGAGTTATTAACTATCGCAACAAATAGCGCTATTCTGTCCATGTTTTCCATTCATGGTGATGGTATCCAAGTTTCCTTAGTGCTAGAATCTCGTCCTCAATCTTTGCGGAAAGATAAGACTCCCATTCTTTTGGGATCTTATCTGGACTGCTCTTGTTCTTTGCGCTCTTGAGATCGCCGGCATAACGAAACCTATCTATTCCCAGGAAATCTTCAATCCTTTTGATTGTTGCATCAGGATTTTTTGTCATGTCCTCAAAATATATAATCATAAGCTCGCTATTGTCTAGTCCGGATGTAAGCTGTAGTATCGAGTGAGAGTAGTAACTATTGCGCCAGAACCAGGGCTTGTCAATGATATTTTTAAAATGCTCATAGTCTTGACTTGGGCAGTCAGCTAGACGGTGCCTTGAGAACTTGAGATGAAACTTGTAGTGTGACCATATCCTGGCCATGGGATCTCGCAGTATGTACAATACCTTCAGGGTATTAACGCGCTCTTTCTTGACTTCAAGCCAGTCTTTTCTAGTCAAGTGGCAGTTAAGATTCGAAAAATCGGCAACATAGTTAGCCGCATTCTGCTGAGCATCTGTTATTGCTTCAAACCATTCGAAGCTGATGGGATCGGAAGTGTAGATATTGTACCAAGCAACTGTGCGCTCAAGCTCTGCTGATGAGATTCTATTATTGCTTAGCCGTTCTAGAGCGGCCAGGGCCCGTTGCCGTCGTTTGTCACTGCTGAGTATTTTTGTGTGCCCATAATAGTGTGCTAGAAAGTGAATCTCTTTCGCTCTGCTAAAATGAATTTGAGGGTGCTGCCTGAGTTTGTCATAAAGCCAGGTCGTTCCCGACTTCATGGCTCCGACTGATAGAAATAGATTGTTGATCATTGCTTGATTAGCATCTTGTTATCACATCGCTGGCGAGCATAGTGCTCTTCGATCGTTATTGTCCTCATACTCCTTGTACCTCTCTCTGAGCCTCCCTGATAAGGCTGGGCTTGTTAGCTCTTGCTCGCCAAGGCTATTCTTGCGATTGACAGACCCCTCCGCAAAGCTGTCGCTGTCAATCTGAATCTCTGCAAGTTCAGAAATCCTTTTTGCTACGTCTTTCGGCTTGCAAACCAGTTCTTCATAGTCGATAGCTATAAAGCGGGGAAATAGCATGCCAAAAATACGTGTCGCTCGCTTGTAATCATTGTATTTGTCCTGTGCTTGAATCCACGACGACTCTTCATCTAGCATTCTATTGAGCCATGCTGCTAGCTCATTCTGGTCCATGTTGAGGTTATTGTATACATTAAAAAGCTTGGCAGCTGACAATAGTCTGTCTATCGGATCTCTGCGCAGTAGAATAATCGTCGCGTCCTCGCCCACCACATTTCTGAGCTGAGTGGCCTGGTCTTCATTGAGAAGCATGTACTCGGGAGTGATTTCCCCTAGTGGTTGCTTGCGGGAAAGAAAGGGCCTGAATAAATCCCTGTACTCGATGTTTGCAAGAGGAGTGGAGGCAAGGAGCATAGTTGTCCTCAGCATGCATTTATAACGTCGTTTGCTGGCGAATGCAAGATCACTATTGGATACAATTCTGTTGACTTCCCGTTTAAGCTGTCTCATTGAGAATTCCCTCAGCGCCGAGGGATCTCTGATGCCATACAGGGTGTCGAAGTAGTGAAGCTCCTTCACTGGATGCATGAAGGCATTGCTGGTGTCGCTTAGCAGGCTGTGCAGAAGTGTGGTTCCAGCTCTTTGCGAACCGATGCCGATAATGAATCGTTCTGTCATCCTGCATGTTCCCCTTTGAGCGTTCTCTTCTTGACATAATCAGTGATGGCCTGGCAAAGCTCCCTGCTGTCTCCAGGCGTAACAGAAATCCCTTGGCCCTCGTCTGTAATTGGATCGCTCAGAGCACCAATCTCTGAGGCGATTACATATAGCCCGGCACTTGATGCTTCGCGAGTTACCAGGCCAAAGCTTTCTGGCCAGATGGATGGTGCCACAAGAACATCATGCGCTGAATAAAACTCTTGCATTCGGCTCATTGGTACTGGGGGCACAAATGTAACCGGGTAGTTATTCCAGTTTGATTCGTAGGCCGAATCTTCGTCTTGCAGGTGATGATCAATAATTGTGAAAGATAGATTCAAGCCCTCGGGAAGCATCATCGCGGCTTGGCGGAGAACTTGGTATCCCTTGTGCATTGCCATTCCGCCTACATGGCAGATTCGGAGTATGGAATGTGAGGCATGATGGTTTGAGGCTTCAAGGCGTGGCATTGGGGAAGAGCTATTCTCTCTTACGTCTACATTCTGCACTCCGGCTTTGCTGTAAACCTCCTTGAATGGCTTTGATACCGCCAGGCGATCTTGTGCTCCTCTCAGGATTCCAGCCAAGATGCTGCGTCGCTCTATGGCGACTGCTTTTTCTTCTGGTGTGGGAGTTCCATCGATGTGATCAAAGGGTTTGGCGGGGTCAATCTGTCGTCCTGCGGGGCTTACGAGGAACAGCTCGGGGCTGAGCCACCAGGCGTCGTGGAGCGTGATGAGGTAGGGGATGCCGAGCTGCCTGGCAACAACCAGTGGTGATGCAGTGAGCACCTGGCAGCAGTGGCAGTGGATGAGATCAAAGGATTCATCCTGGAACCACTGCCTGCAGAAGGATTCAACGCGCCCGTCCTGGATGTCGGCCCATGAGCGAGGCGGAACGGCAAGGCGCACGATTCGAGCGCCTTGCCAATCCCATACATCGAGGGGGAGGGTATCGCCGCTCAGGTCCTGCCAGGGATCGTGATCAATGCACAGCACAGTCACGTCGTATGCATTGTCGTTGGTTTGCAGGATTTCACGCACCTGGTCTTGAGCAACACGTGTAGCACCGCCGATGCTCTGGGGTGCAAAGAACACGTTGATCACCAGCAGTTTCTGGCGCGTTGGGTTGGGCGTATGGCTCTGGTTGCCGGTGTTACTCAGATTTGTGGAGAGGAAGTGTTCGCTCCAGACCAATTCGCCGAGTCGTTCATTAAAGACGGTCTGGGCCTGTTGACGTGCCTGACTGCTCACGCGGCTGAGCAGCTCGGGGTCTGCGAGCAGGCGTTCCACCTGCTGCACCCAGGCCTGTTGGTCCTCGGCCAGCAACAGGTGCTGATCCGGGGAGGCGGCATCGGTGTAGGCGCGCACCGGTGAACAGACGCTCGCCAGGCCGAGGAGGCTGGCCTCCATCCACTTGATGGCGCTCTTGCAGTGGGTGGTGGGGTGGGCTTCCAGCGGCACCAGGGAGATGGTGGCTTCTGCCAGTTGCTGGAGGTAGTGGCCGTAGTCTGAGTAGGGGACGGTGCTGATGCGGGAGGCGAAGGGCTGGAGGCAGGAGGGGAGCTCGAGATGGCCGATCAGGGAGAGGCGTAGTTGCCGATGGTCGCTCATCAGTTCGGCGATGGCTGGGGCGAGCTGCTCAGCCCAGATCTGCTTGTGGGCGAGGGTGCCGGAACTGACCACCAGTCGAGGCGAGCGCTGGGGGGGCTGGTGAGCGAGCCGTCTTGCAAGACCGAGCAGCTCGGGCAGGGGCAGGTTGGGCAGCACGGTGATGGGTTTGCTGGCCAGTACCTCACTGGTTTCACGGCATGCATCGGCCAGGGCAGTGGTGGAGGTGATCACGTGGTCGGACTGCTCCAGGGGCCAGCGCTGCAGGGGGGCATCGAGCTGGAGCCGGCGGTGGATGGAGCGGCTGATGGAGGCGCCGTAGGTGATGTAAGGGGCGGGGAAATGGGTGGAGAACACCAGGTCGTCCACGTCCGCCAGCACACGTTTGCCGAGGTGACGTGCGAAGGTGAGAGCGCGGATCACGCTGTAAGTGGCCGGGGTGCGGCAAAAGATCACGGCGTCGGCCCAGACCAGTTCTTGACTGAATCCCCAGGCATCGAGCTCTCCCCGGTCGATGCAGCGCACCTCGGCGCCACAGCGCTCGAGCTGCTGGCGTTTCTGTTCCACGCGGTAGAGCCAGCACTGGGGGAGGGCCAGTTCGCCGATCAGGAGCCAGCGCAGTGGTTGCTGGGTGGATCGGGGCAGGGCGGTGCAGCCGCTGTGTCCCTGATCACCACACCAGAGGGACTGGCTGATCTGGGTGAGCGTGGCAATGCTGCGTTCGCGTACGGCCATGCCCAGATTCTGGGGCAACGCGAGTTCGATCAGCTGATCGATCAGGGTGGAGGAGAGGGTGTTGACATGCCAGCCCAACTGATCGAGCAGGCGTCGGCAGAAAGAACTGCGGGGACTGTGGGCCTGTTGGGCCGGGATGAGGGGGAGAAGGCGGGTGAGAGCGGCCTCGATGGTGATGAGCGATTGCTTGCTCACCTCCAGCAGGGCGAGGGCCTGATCAAAGGGCTTGAGGGAAGGTTCGAAGCCAGCGCGGCGTTGGTGGAGAAGGGTGATGGCCACGCCGAGGGCATCACCGCTGCGCAGTTGCAGGCGGAGTGCAGTGGCGTCAATGCTGGGCGAATTGGAATCAAGCAGGTGCTGGAGCGTGGTGGCCAGCTGCAGATCGCCGAACACCTCCTGGCAGAGTCGCACCAGGGTGGCAAGGAGGGACCGAGTGGGGGTGAGGTCTGGTGGCTCCTGCTGCAGCAGGAGAGTAGCGATCACCACATTGAACAGGGGGCGTAGCTGTGTATCCCAGCAGTGGCGCTCCTGGTGGGTGGGGCCGAAGTAACAGCGTTCGGCGAGCTGGTGAGAAAGTGCAAGAGAACGGGCGGGAGGATCGCCGGTTGATGGGGTGGTGGTTGTGGGGTGGATGCGGTCCTGATCCCAGCAGCGCTGAAGTTGATCGAGGGCGAGCAGTAGCAGCTCAGCGCGTTGGCAGCTCTCGGCTTCCACCCCCTGGAGCATGGCTGGATTGCTAACAGTTGCCTGCTGGGCCTGCTCCACGGCGCTGGTGTGCCAGCTGCCGGCCATGGCGCTGACGGCAGCCCACTCCACCATCCGGTAGCGGGCAAGTCCCACCAGCGCAGGATTGGTCTCCCTGCCTAGCCAATCCGTCACGCCGGTAAGGCTGTTGGCGGCCAGGGAACGCCGAAGCAGTTGCTCGATCACCACGCCACAGTCCTCGGGGCTGAGCCGCCAGTCACCTCGGCCAAGGCTGTACCTGTGATCGGTGCTCACGATCCGCCAGCGCTCCCCTTTCAGCTCTGGCAGGAGATCCAGTGGCAGGGCTTCGAGGTCGAGGGGAATCGCGAAACCGCATTCGCGCATGGCCAGGCCTCGGCTGGCCACGTCTGGACGGTCCTCTCGGGCGACGCCGGCACCGAGCCGAACGCCTGCCAGCCAGACCTCCAGCTCAATGGGCCTTCCACTCTCCGGCGAATGGCACCATCCCCTTAGCAGTCCTTGCTGATCCAGTCCGTCCACCCGGCCTGCCAGCCTGGGAAAGCTGATGGGGCAACTGTCCTTTGTGTTGGCCATGGTGGAGAGGTAGCTGATCAGAGGGGCCTGGAGCACGGCAGTCTGGGCTTGATGGTTCTGCGCGTTCCGCACTTCCCAGAGGGATGGGTTGAACGATGCAACAGGCTCGAGATAGCGAAATCGAGCGGTCCGCTCGCAATTGCGCAAATAATCGAGCAGGGGGTGATATGGGCCTGGGGCGCTGACGTGGTCAAGTTGGCAGCGCTGGTTCAGGTAATGCTGGCTGTCGAAGCAGGGGTGGGGACTGATCAGTGCCTGAAAATGACGATCCAGTCTTGCAAATCTGGTGAGCAGAGATTCCTGCTCCTGGGGATGCTGATGCCAGTGCCGTAGTTGGCGGGCAACGTGATAGGCGATAAACAGCAGCCCATCGGGCTCCTGGCCTGCTGCAGCGAGGTCCAGGTGCCGCAGCACGCTGGGGGTGCCAGTGCAGATGCTGTAGCCACCCTCACCCAATGCTGCCGGCAATTGAGTCCTAGAAGCAACATCCAAAAGGGGGCAGAACACACTGGACGCCCTGGATGGGTCGTTGAGCGACTCAAGGATGCGAGTCAGACGAGGTCTGGTGTGGACAAAGAAGGGCTGGCGGCTGTTTGTCTCCTGGTCCGAGAGCTGATGCTCCGACAGCACCCAGAACCACCCTCCGCGGTTCAGGGCACGGAGTGACTGCAGGAGTTGCTGGCTGGATAGATGGGTAAGGCTATAGCGTTTGCAGAGCTGAGAGGCGATTTCGGATGGTTTATCCGTTGCGCTTTCAGTTGAAACGTCGGCGAAATTATCCTGATTCGTCGCTGGCCCTGCAGCGGAAAGAAGTAGTGTTCGGAGTTTTCGCCGAATTGGCATTAGATCTTTCCGGAGAGCTGGATCTGTGATCCAGGCGCATTGCCCGAAGGGTTTTGGGCGTTTTTAGGGCTCAGCCGTGAAGGCTGGATTTCTGTGCTTTCGGATGCTTTGCCATCAGCCGCTGTACATCTGCTGCATGATAGCTGCTGCGCGTGAGCGGACTGCTCACCACCTGCAGAAAGCCCAGCTCCTGTTCGCTGTGGCTGCGGAAGGCCTCAAACTGCTCGGGCGTCACGAAGCGATCCACCGGCAGGTGTTTCGGGCCCGGGGAGAGGTACTGGCCGATGGTCACGATGTCCACGGCGTGGTGGCGCAGGTCGGCCAGCACCGCGAGCACCTCGGTGTCCGTCTCCCCCAGTCCCACCATCAGCCCTGATTTGGTGTAGGTGCGGGGCCAGCCCTCCTGCACCCGTTGCAGCAGCTCCAGTGAGCGTTCATAAATCGCCTGCGGCCGGGCCCGGCGGTACAGGCGCGGCACCGTTTCGATGTTGTGGTTGAGCACGTCCGGCCCGGCGGCCATCACGGCGGCCAGGGCCTGCCAGTCGCCGCAGAAGTCCGGGATCAGCAGCTCGATCGTGGTGAGGGGCGAGCGCTGACGCACCGCCTCCACGCAGGCCACGAACTGACTGGCGCCGCCATCGGCCAGATCGTCGCGATTCACAGCCGTGATCACCACGTGGCTGAGACCCAGGCGCTGCACCGCCTCCCCCAGCCGTTCAGGTTCGGTGGGGTCGAGCGGCCGCACGCTCTTGTCGAAGTCGATGTCGCAGTACGGGCAGGCCCGGGTGCAGCCCGGCCCCATGATCAGGAAGGTGGCGGTGCCGCCGGCGAAGCACTCGCCGATGTTCGGGCAGCTGGCCTCCTGGCACACCGTGTTGAGCTTCAGGTCCACCAGCAGGTCGGCCACGGCGCCGATCCGCTCGCGCTGTGGCGCCTTCACGCGCAGCCAGTCGGGTTTGAGCAAAACGAATCGGGGAGCCGATCACCCGGCCGCACACAGGCGTCAACTCTAGAAATCCGTTGGCACCGGTGGCCTCAGGGCCCGCTTTCACTCCCCGGGCAGGCCCGCAGGGCGATCCCGTAAAGTCGCCCCATCGGGATGTAGCGCAGCTTGGTAGCGCACTTCGTTCGGGACGAAGGGGCCGCAGGTTCGAATCCTGTCATCCCGATTTCTCAGGTGAGTTCCGCTCCCGGGTAGCCCCGCGGGGTCACCACCCAGCCGTCGGTGCTGCGGCTGGTGCTGTTGCCCACCAGCACCAGGGTGAGCATGTCCACCGCGGCGATCGGCAGATCCCCCAGGGTGTGGATGCTCACCCGCTCCTCCGCCCGGCCCAGCTGGCGGGCCAGCACCACTGGAGTGGACGGGGGCCTGCCCTGCAGTAGCAGCTCCCGGGCCCGGCCGAGTTGCCAGTCGCGGCCCAGGGAGCGAGGGTTGTAGAGCGCCACCACGAAGTCGCCGCTGGCGGCCGCCCGCAGCCGCTGTTCGATCACTGCCCACGGGGTGAGCCGGTCGCTGAGGCTGATCGTGCAGAAGTCGTGCATCAAGGGGGCGCCGGCCCGGGCCGCCGCCAGCTGCAGCGCCGACAGGCCCGGGTGCACCGTGAAGCCCGGGCGGCCATCGTCTGGTTGGGCCAGCCACAGCTCCAGGGCCAGGCCCGCCATGGCGTAGATGCCGCTGTCGCCCGACGACACCAGGGCCACGTTCAGCCCCTGGTTGGCCAGGTCGAGGGCCTGCTGGCAGCGCGCCCGCTCCTGGGTGAGCTGGCCGTCGCAGCGCAGTTGATCCGGCCGCCGCAGGGGCTCCAGCAGATCCAGATAGAGCCCGTAGCCCACCCACACGCTGGCCTCGGCCAGGGCCCGCCGGGCATCGGGGGTGAGCAGATCCAGCCGGCCCGGGCCGCTGCCCACCAGATGCAGCTGCCCCTGGCTGGGGGCCCATTGCTCCCTGGCCTGGGCGATGGCCAGGGTCGCCGCCCCCCGCTCCTCGCCGCGGTGGTGCTCCACCTGCTTGGGCCGCAGCAGCCGGGCATCGGGTCCAGCGGCCAGCAGGGCCGCCGCCTCCGCCACGCTGGCGGTGCCCATCTCCGCTGCCACCGCCGCCGAGGGGGTGGGCACCGCCACGGCGTTCAGCTCGTGACCGGTGAACCAGCGCAGGGGCCACTGCCGCCGGCGGGCCAGCTCCAGCAGGGCCGGTTCATCGGCCTTGCGGTCGATGCTGGCCAGTCCGGCCACCGCCTCACTGGCCAGGCCGGCGGCCTGCAGCTGCTCCTCCACCAGCCGCTCCAGCAGGGCCAGGCTGGTGTGGCGTTCACAGCCAAGTCCCAGCCACAGGCAGGGGGGATGCCAGCGGCAGCCCTCTCCCCGGCGCGCCGTGACCAGCATCGCGGCAGGACTGCCAGCTTGCCGTTGCCAGTCCTCCAGCCCGGTGGCCGCCCCCAGCTGGCGCCAGCTGCGGTTGCCCGCCTCCTGTAGCACCGGCAGGGGATCCCGGCTGCGGGCGGCCCGCTGCATCAGCGTGTTCCAGTCGCCGCCGGGGCCCGGCCGCCAGCCCCAGCGCAGGCCGAAGGTGTCGAGGGCGAGCTGGCTTCGGCCGCTGCTGCTGCCGGTGGCCACCACGGCACCGCCCAGCAGCGCCGCCAACCGCTGGCAGAGGGCCTCGCCACCGGCCCGGTGGGCACCGAGCAGGGGGATGGCGAAGCGGCCCTCCGGATCGAGCACCACCACCGCCGGATCGAGGGTTTTGCCCTGCAGCAGGGGGGCGATCCGGCGCACCACCAGCCCGCAGGCCGCCACCAGCACGAAGGCCTCGGCCCGGGGCCAGTGCTCCTCGAGCTGCTCGGCCTGCAGGCAGCCATCCACCAGTCCGGCGGCCTGGAGCTGGGCCAGCAGCGGTTCGGCGGCGTCGCTGAATCCCAGGGCCCACACTCCCTGGCGCTGGGGCTGCTGGCTGCCGTTCATGGCCGCAGCCGGGCGGCCAGGCCGCTGAGGGGGCCCGTCTGCCGCGGCTGGATCAGGGAGCCGTCCTCGCGCACCTGCTCCCTGGCGGAGCTGCCCAGGCTGGTGCTGGGCTGAACGCGTTCCTGCGCAGGCTCCACCTCGGCGCGTTCCGCCTGCTCTGGCTGGGGGGCCTCCTCGGGCTGGGGAGCCTCGGTCGCTGGCGTTCGTGCGGCAGCCTCTGGCTCCCCTGCCGGGCTGGGCTGCGCCGGCGGGGGCAGCTCAGGCTCGCTGAGGGGCGGATCGCTGCTGGACGGATCGCCGCTGAGGGGCGGATCGGTGAGAGGAGGAGTCTCGGTGGGCGGAGGTTCTGCGAGGGGTGGCTGGGGGGCTGGGCTGGGTGCTGGTTCGGGCTCGGGTGCCGCAGCGCTTGCCTGGGGTGTTGACTCTCCGAGCAGACGGGCCAGGTCTGCGGGGCTGATCCGCTCGTTGAGCCACACAGGCCGGCGTCCGCCCGGCTGGATCACCGCCTCCCGCACCAGGCTGTTGAAGGGCGGATTGAGCGGTTCACCCAGGCCATCCAGCAGTTCCAGCAGCAGGGCATTGCTGCCGGGCCTGAGGCCCCGCAGCCAGAGGGGCGTGTTCTGGTCCACCAGAAAGCTGTCCCCATTCACGCTGATCCGCAGCCGCCAGCGGGCATCGCCCTCGCGCAGGCCCTGCAGGGGCGCATCCCGCAGCAGCCAGTCGATCAGCACCGGCTCGCTGCTGCTGAGGCCATCGGGGCTCACGGCCAGCAGCTGGGGGGAGCCGGCAGCGGGTTGGCTGAGGGGGTTGGCGGCCACCCGCTGCACCACCCGCTGGGCTGAGGCGCCCGGCAGTTTCACGGCCTCCCCCCAGGGCAGGGCTGCATAGGCCGTGATGCGGTGGCTGCCCGGTGCGAGTGGTGCCATGGCCAGCTCCAGCCGGCCGCTGCCGGCGTCGCCCTGGCTCCAGTCGCCGATCCGCAATTTGGGGCCATCGTCCACCTGCACCACCAGATGGGCACCCATCCCCAGTTCGGGGTCCGTGGCCAGGGGCCAGTCCTCGAGATCCAGGCCCAGTTGCCAGGGCCCGGCGGGAACCAGCGCGCCCTCAGCCGGCGAGGTGATCCGCAACCTGGGTCGCCGGTTGGCCAGCGCCGCGCTGATCTGCACCACCGCTCCGGGGGGAGGCACCTCCTGCAGCCGGCCCGCCGGAGCCACCACCGGCAAGGGACCACTGGGCGGCACAGCGGCCTGCCGGTCACAGCCGCTGATCATCAGGAGCAGGGCGCTGAGGGCCAGGGCCAGCAGGCCGCTGATCCGGACCCGTTGGCCAGGCGATTCCTCGGCAGGCCATTGAGAGGCAGGCCAGCCGTTATCGGGTAATGCATGCCCACGATGTTGTTGCCGATGTCGTGCCTGTTCATCCAGGGGTTGCGCCAACGTCAAACCTGATCGCCACACTGAATCGCCCGCAGCCTGTGAGCGGCATTCTGCTGGCTCGGTTGGTCCGGGGCCCGCACTGGCCCTCCCCCGTAGCGGGACCAGTTGTGAGTGCGGAAAAGAGTATAAAGCAATCCTCGAAGAAGCTGCTTTTTAAGTGTTGCTAACTGGCTGGCAGACCCCTGTCCTGGTCTGGCGATTCGGCGGATTGAACCTTTGTAACTGAGGCCCGAAAACGCTTGAATCTGGCCCCTATACTGCGCCGAGCGGTCCCCTATCTGGGGCCCAAAGCCCCAGCTGTGGCAGTCGGTTTCAGGGTTTCCATCCGCGGTTTCGCCGGTCTCGGCGCTTCCGTCCGGTTTCCCGAGCCTTCTCCCGGCTGGCGCCCATGTCCTGCCCCGGGTTCGCCCGGTCAGGCCATGGGGCCCACCGGCGGCGCTGTCGTGGTTGCTTCACAGCCGCGCCCGCTCCGCCCACAGGGGTGGACCACCACCTCGACCCCGTCCCTCGAGGAACGTCTCGATGACCATCAGCCCACCAGAGCGTGGGGAAAAGGCCAAGGCCATGGTCGACCGGAACCGCGTTCCGGCCACGTTCGAGCTTTTCGAAAAGCCCGGACATTTCGACCGCACCCTGGCCAAGGGTCCCAAAACCACCACCTGGATTTGGAACCTCCACGCCAACGCTCACGACTTCGACAGCCACACGAGCGACCTCGAAGAGGTTTCTCGCAAGATCTTCTCGGCTCACTTCGGCCATCTGGCCGTCATCTTCATCTGGTTGAGCGGTGCCTTCTTCCATGGCGCCCGCTTCTCCAATTACACCGGCTGGCTGACTGACCCTCTGCACGTCAAGCCTTCAGCCCAGGTGGTCTGGCCGGTTTTCGGCCAGGAAATCCTCAATGGTGATGTCGGTGCCGGTTTCCACGGCATTCAGATCACCTCCGGTCTCTTCCATGTGTGGCGGGCCTGGGGCATCACCAACACAACCCAGCTGATGGCTCTGGCCATCGGGGCCCTGGTGATGGCCGGCCTGATGCTCAATGCCGGCGTCTTCCACTACCACAAGGCAGCTCCAAAGCTGGAATGGTTCCAGAACGTTGAGTCGATGCTCAACCACCACCTGGCAGGTCTGCTGGGTCTGGGTTCCCTCTCGTGGACTGGGCACCTCCTGCATGTGTCCCTGCCCACCACGGCCCTGATGGATGCCATCGACGCCGGCAAGCCGCTGGCGATCAACGGCCAGACCATCGCCACCTACGGCGACATTCCGCTGCCGCACGAATTCCTCAACCAGGACGTGCTGGCCCAGATTTTCCCTGGATTCGGGGCTGGAATTTCCGCCTTCTTCTCCGGTAACTGGGCTGCTTACAGCGACTTCCTCACCTTCAAGGGTGGCTTGAACCCTGTCACCGGCAGCCTCTGGATGACCGACATCGCCCATCACCATCTGGCGATTGCGGTGCTGTTCATCGTGGCCGGTCACATGTACCGCACGAACTGGGGGATCGGTCACAGCATCAAGGAGATCCTGGAAGGCCAGAAGGGTGATCCCCTCCTGTTCCCTGCTCCCAATGGTCACGACGGCCTGTTCGAGTTCATGACCACCAGCTGGCATGCCCAGCTCGGCGTGAACCTGGCCATGCTCGGCTCGCTGACCATCATCGTGGCGCATCACATGTATGCGATGCCCCCGTACCCCTACATCGGCATTGATTACCCCACGCAGCTGTCGATCTTCACCCATCACATGTGGATCGGCGGCTTCCTGATTGTGGGTGCCGGTGCCCACGCAGCCATCGCCATGGTGCGTGACTACGACCCCGCCAAGCACGTCGATAACGTGCTCGACCGGGTGCTCAAGGCCCGCGATGCCCTGATCAGCCACCTCAACTGGGTGTGTATCTGGCTTGGCTTCCACAGCTTTGGCCTCTACATCCACAACGACACCATGCGTGCACTGGGCCGTCCCCAGGACATGTTCAGCGACTCCGCCATTGCCCTGAAGCCGGTCTTCGCTCAGTGGATCCAGGGTCTGCACGCCGCCGCCGCCGGCAACACCGCGCCCAACGCCCTCGCGGGTGTGAGTGAAGTGTTCAATGGCGCCGTGGTTGCAGTGGGCGGCAAGGTGGCTGCGGCCCCGATTCCGCTGGGCACCGCTGATTTCATGGTGCACCACATTCACGCCTTCACGATTCACGTGACGGTGCTGATCCTGCTGAAGGGTGTGCTCTACTCCCGCAGCTCCCGACTGGTTCCCGATAAGGCGAACCTGGGCTTCCGCTTCCCCTGCGACGGCCCCGGCCGTGGCGGCACCTGCCAGGTGTCGGCCTGGGACCATGTGTTCCTGGGTCTGTTCTGGATGTACAACTCCCTGTCGATCGTGATCTTCCACTTCTCCTGGAAGATGCAGAGCGACGTTTGGGGCACCGTCAACCCCGACGGCACCGTCCAGCACATCACCAACGGCAACTTCGCCCAGAGCGCCATCACCATCAATGGCTGGCTGCGTGACTTCCTGTGGGCCCAGGCCGCACAGGTGATCAACAGCTACGGCTCCAGCAGCAGTGCCTATGGCCTGATGTTCCTGGGTGCCCACTTCATCTGGGCCTTCAGCCTGATGTTCCTGTTCAGCGGCCGCGGCTACTGGCAGGAGCTGATTGAGTCCATCGTCTGGGCTCATAACAAGCTGAAGGTGGCACCGGCCATCCAGCCGCGCGCCCTCTCCATCACCCAGGGCCGTGCCGTGGGCGTCGCCCACTACCTCCTGGGTGGCATCGCGACCACCTGGTCGTTCTTCCTGGCCCGCATCATTGCGGTCGGCTGACCTTTCCTGACCTTTCCCAATGGCAACGAAATTTCCTTCGTTCAGCCAGGGTCTGGCACAGGACCCGACAACCCGCCGGATCTGGTACGGCATCGCCACGGCTCACGACTTCGAGAGCCACGACGGCATGACCGAGGAGCGGCTTTACCAGAAGCTGTTCTCCACCCATTTCGGACACCTGGCCGTTATCGGCCTCTGGGTTTCGGGCAACCTGTTCCATATCGCCTGGCAGGGCAACTTTGAGCAGTGGGTCGCCGATCCTCTGCATGTCCGTCCCATCGCTCACGCGATCTGGGATCCCCACTTCGGCCAAGGCGCCATCACAGCCTTCACCCAGGCGGGCGCCTCCTCTCCGGTGAACATCGCCTATTCCGGTCTGTACCACTGGTGGTACACGATCGGCATGCGCACCAACGCCGAGCTCTATCAGGGTTCCATCTTCATGATGATCCTGTCGGCTTGGGCCCTGTTCGCCGGTTGGCTCCACCTTCAGCCCAAGTTCCGGCCTTCCCTGGCCTGGTTCAAGAACGCTGAATCCCGGCTCAACCACCACCTGGCGGTTCTGTTCGGCTTCAGTTCCATCGCCTGGACCGGTCACCTGGTTCACGTGGCCATCCCCGAGGCCCGCGGTCAGCACGTCGGTTGGGACAATTTCCTCTCCGTTCTGCCGCACCCCGCCGGTCTGGGTCCTTTCTTCACCGGTAACTGGGGCGTTTACGCCCAGAACCCTGACAGCGTGTATCAGGCCTTCGGCAGCTCCGAAGGTGCCGGCACCGCGATCCTCACCTTCCTGGGTGGTTTCCACCCCCAGAGTGAGGCCCTCTGGCTCACCGATATCGCCCATCACCACCTGGCGATTGGCGTGATCTTCGTGATCGCCGGCCACATGTACCGGACCAATTTCGGTATCGGCCACTCGATCCGCGAGATCCTTGAAGCCCACAACCCGCCCAAGGGCACCCCTGGTGACCTCGGCGCCGGTCATAAGGGTCTCTACGACACCATCAACAACTCGCTCCACTTCCAACTGGGTCTGGCTCTGGCCTCCCTCGGTGTGGTCACGAGCCTGGTGGCGCAGCACATGTATTCGATGCCGTCCTATGCGTTCATCGCCAAGGACTACACGACCCAGGCTGCTCTTTATACCCACCACCAGTACATCGCCATCTTCCTGATGTGCGGTGCCTTCGCCCACGGTGCGATCTTCTTCATCCGTGACTACGACCCCGAAGCCAACAAGAACAACGTGTTGGCCCGGATGCTCGAGCACAAGGAAGCGATCATCAGCCACCTGAGCTGGGTGTCTCTTTTCCTCGGTTTCCATACCCTGGGCCTCTACGTCCACAACGACGTAGTTGTGGCCTTCGGTACCCCGGAGAAACAGATCCTGGTGGAGCCCGTGTTTGCCCAGTTCGTGCAGGCAGCCTCCGGTAAGGCTGTGTACGGCATGAACGTGCTGCTCTCCAACCCCGACAGCCTGGTGAGCAATGCCCCTGGCCCCGGCGCCGTCTGGCTGCCCGGCTGGCTGCAGGGCCTGAACGCCGGTAACAACAGCCTCTTCCTCCAGATCGGTCCTGGTGACTTCCTGGTGCACCACGCCATCGCGCTGGGTCTCCACACCACGACCCTGATCCTGGTGAAGGGCGCCCTCGATGCCCGCGGCTCCAAGCTGATGCCCGACAAGAAGGACTTCGGCTACTCCTTCCCCTGCGACGGCCCCGGCCGTGGCGGCACCTGCGACATCAGCGCCTGGGACGCCTTCTATCTGGCTGTGTTCTGGGCCCTGAACACCGTGGGTTGGCTCACCTTCTACTGGCACTGGAAGCACCTGGCCATCTGGCAGGGCAACGTGGCCCAGTTCAACGAATCCAGCACTTACCTGATGGGCTGGTTCCGCGACTATCTGTGGCTCAACAGCTCCCAGTTGATCAACGGCTATAACCCCGCCGGCACCAACAACCTGGCCGTCTGGGCCTGGATGTTCCTTTTCGGGCACCTGATCTGGGCAACCGGTTTCATGTTCCTGATCTCCTGGCGCGGTTACTGGCAGGAGCTGATCGAAACGATCGTGTGGGCGCACCAGCGCACCCCGCTTGCCAACCTGGTGGGCTGGCGTGACAAGCCCGTGGCTCTCTCGATCGTGCAAGCCCGTGTGGTGGGTCTGGCCCACTTCACCATCGGCTACTTCCTCACCTACGCCGCCTTCCTGATCGCCTCCACCTCTGGCAAGTTCGGCTGAACCCCGAACAACCCCTTGAGGGACGACCGACACCCCGGCCTCTGGCCGGGGTTTTTTTATGGCAGTCTTCTTGATCTCACCAAGTGATCAGTCAGCGTCTCCTCATCTAGGCCTCTTCTCAGCGCAGATTGGGTTGCTCAGGTTCCATCACTCTGGTTTGAGATAGTTCTTGCGTACGTAGTCCCACTCCTCGCAGCGCAGCTCATCCCCGCCGGTGATCGCCCGCTCTGCCTGCAAGCAGTCCACCGTGGCAGCATGCCCCTGACCGATCAGTTCCATTTTCATCGCCTTCAGGGCCTCGAACTGGCAGCCTCCCAGGGTGATCGCCACCAGGCCTGCTCCCAGGATGCGGGCCAGGGCTCCTGTCCCGGAGTGGCTGTCAGAACTCAGCCACACGGTCCCTGATGCCCGTTGTTGGGCTGTGGATTGGTGGGTGGCGGTTTGTGCAGGGCGGCGGGGTGGTCTGGGCTGATTCATGACGCTCGCTGGGTTGTCTGCGGAATGAACGGATGATGAAAGGAGGGCAGTCAGGCCCCTGCCCTTCACCATCCGCCATGCTCGCGCCCGCAGACAAAAAAAAGGCCCCGCCAGAGGCGGGGCTTGACCAATTGGTTGGATTGGTCAGTGTTTGGCGTGCTTCGGTTGCCTCGTGGAGGTGGTCAGTTCACGCTCCAGACGCCACCGGCGATGTTCACCAGCGGGCTCACCAGTGCGGTGCCGCAGATGAACCAGGCGAAGGCTGCACCACCGCAGCCGCCAAGCCAGAAGCCACTGGCGAATTCTGCCCAGCCAGCCTTGGTGAACAGATCCGCGGGGGGATTGCTGATCGTGGCGTCGGCGGGTTGCACGTTCGGACCGTTGCCAGCGGTGCCGTAGATCGAGAGGCACACGGTGAGGATCGACACCAGGCCGATGGTGGCCAGGAGGCCGGCGGTGCTGGCGTATTCGGTGAGCCGCAGCGGGCCGGTGATGGCGAAGGGGCCGTAGAGGAAGAAGCCGTGGGCCATTCCCACCTCCAGACCGCGGCGATTGGGGGAGAGGGCCGGACGGTATGCCGGCAGGGCATTCAGAAACGCCCGGGTGAAGTAGCTGCTGTTGACGGGGGTGGCCAGATTGCCGACACAGGGGTCGGCTACGGGGGTCACGGTCATGGGGGGATGGAAGAGAGGGCTGAACGAAAGGATGCGGCGGCTCAGTCGCGGGCTTCGATCACGTTGAACAGCAGGGCCATGGCCACGGCTGGGCCGAGGATGCCCACCAGGGGAACAAACACCGAGGGCATCCAGGCGGCGACGAATTCTCCAGTCATGGCACAGGCCAATAGCAAGCCTTGTTACTGTAAGGAGCCTCTCCAGGCAAGCCTTTCGCCGCTGCAGCGGGCGACATAAAAGTTCAATCCATGAACCCCACGGTCCTCGGGTGTGCCGCGGCGCCGCCCCGCAACGTGGTCCGTACCCGGTAGATCGGCCTGCCCTGGCTTTCGTGGTAAGTGCGCATCTGCAGTTCCGCCAGCAGCCCGAAACAGAACAGCTGCACGCCGGCCAGCAGGCTGAGCACCGTGGCCAGCAACAGCGGCCGATCGCCGATGTCGGCCCCCAGCAGCAGCTTCTCCCCCACCAGCCAGAGGCCCATCACCAGCCCCGTCGCCATCGCCACCAGTCCGCCCAGCCCGAACACGTGCATCGGCCGGGTGAGGAAGCGCTTCATGAACCAGACGGTGAGCAGGTCCATCAGCACCCGCAAGGTGCGGTCGATGCCGTAGTTGCTGCTGCCGTGACGGCGGTGATGGTGGCGCACCTTCACCTCGCCGATGCGGGCCCCCTCAATGGCGGCCAGGACGGGCAGAAAGCGATGCAGCTCGCCGTAGAGGTTGAGGTCGTCCACCACCTCGCGGCGGTAGGCCTTCAGGGAGCAGCCGTAGTCGTGCAGCTTCACCCCAGTGACCCGGGCGATCAGCCGATTGGCCAGGCGGCTGGGCAGCAGCCGGCTGACGGCCGCATCCTGGCGCTGGTGTCGCCAGCCGCTCACCAGGTCGTAGCCCTCGCTGAGCTGGGCCAGCAGCAGGGGGATATCGGCCGGGTCGTTCTGCAGGTCGCCGTCGAGGGTCACAATCACCGCGCCGCGGCTGGCATCGAAGCCCGCAGCCATCGCGGCGGTCTGGCCGTAGTTTCGGCGCAGCAGCACGGCCACCAGTTCGGGCACCCTGCGGCTCAGGTCCTCCAGCACAGCCGGGCTGCCGTCCCGCGAGCCATCGTCCACCAGCACGAGCTCGAAGTGCCGGCCCAGCGGCCGCAGCGCCGCCAGCAGCTGCTCCACCAGCAGGGGCAGGTTGGCCGCCTCGTTGTAGAGGGGCACCACGATGGAGAGATCCATGCCCGGCTGCACGGACCGCGACCTTAGGCGGGCAGCGGACTACCATCGTGGCAGCGCATCACCCGCCCGGCGCCGCGCAGTTCAGCCCGGTAGTGGCTGGCCACTGGATGGCTGTTGCGGGGATTGAGGTCATCGATGCCCAGGCCGTTGCGGCCGTGCTCCCGGCCCGAGCTGTGCAGGTAACGGCCCCCACCCAGATGCAGGCCCACGTGGGTGCAGCGCTGGGGGGTGCCGAAGAAGATCAGGTCGCCCGGCTCCAGTAGCTGGCTCTGGCCTGGGTGCACGGCCACAGGCATGCAGAACCGCTCCTGCAGATAGGCATCGCGGGGCAACCAGACGCCGGCAGCGGCATAGGCGCTCTGCACCAGGCCGGAGCAGTCCAGATCCGGTCCGGTGGTGCCGCCCCAGAGGTACACATTGGCTCGCTCCATCCAGCTCAGGGCCAGGGCCAGCACCTGCGGCAGCCGTTGGCTGATCTGCGCCCTCTGCAGCAGCAGCGCCCGGGGCCGCTCGGCTGCCACCGCCCGGCCCAGCAGATCGCCCGGTTCCAGCCAGCCGGGGTAGCCGTCCTCCAGCAGCCGCACCCGCAGCCTCCCCTGCTCCTGCTCGCTGAGCACCTGCAGCCGGCGGCCGGCGGCCGCCTGGGTGGCCAGACCGCTGCCGCCAGAGCGGCTGTAGAGGTTGAGCGGCCACTCCAGCTGCCAGATGCTGCCCGGCTGCAGGAGCTCGGCAGCGGCCTTGGGGCCCTGGAGGTTGGTGGGATCGGAAACAGGGGGAAGCGGGGCCATGCCTAATCTCGCCGCAATGGTTGCCAGCAGCGATGGCGTTCTACAGCCCCGATCCGGCCATGGCTCAGATCCTGGCCGATCTGGTGCGGGCCCTGGAACTCGACGGCCGCCCCGGCCTGGGCCAGCGCCTGGCCCTCACCTGGGTGCGCTATCCCCGCAGCCTGCTGGATGCCGCCCAGGAAGCACCGGCGGGCCGCGGCGCCTCCTGGGCGGGTGAGCGTCAGTGCTACCCGGCGAGTGTGGTGAAGCTGGTGTATCTGATTGCCGCCGAAGCCTGGCTGCAACGGGGCCTCCTGGAGGACGACCCCGAGCTGCGCCGCGCCCTGGCGCTGATGATTCGCGATTCCAGCAACGACGCCACCGGCCTGGTGGTGGATCTGCTCAGCGGCACCACCAGCGGCCCGGCCTTGCCACCGCAGCTGATGGGCACCTGGTGCGAGCAGCGCCAGCTGGTGAACCACTGGCTGGCAGGCCTGGGCTGGCCCGAGCTGGCGGGGGTGAATGCCTGCCAGAAGACCTGGGGCGACGGACCCTTCGGGCGGGAGCGGGAGTTCTACGGCGCCCAGCTGGAGAATCGCAATCGGCTCAGCACCGAGGCCACCGCCCGGCTCCTGGAGGCGGTGATGGCCTCCCGGCTGGTGTCACCGCCCGCCTGCAACCGCATGCAGGCCGTGCTGGCCCGCAGCCTCGATCCCGACCAGCGGGCTGCCGATCCCGAAAACCAGGTGGACGGCTTTCTCGGCGAGGGGTTGCCGCCCGCAGCCTCGCTGTGGAGCAAGGCGGGCTGGATGAGCGCGGCCCGTCACGACGCCGCCTATGTGCAGGCAGCGGGCCACGATCCCTTTCTGCTGGTGGCCTTCAGCGAGGGGGCCAGCTGCGCCGAGGACACCATCCTGATGCCCGAGATCGCACGCCAGCTCAGCGCTGCCTGCAGGATGGAGGCCTCGGCTTGCTGATTCCCCATCCCTGCCGGGAGCACGCCCGCCCCCCAGGGATTCTGGCGCTGCCTATCTGAGGGCTCCCCCGTTGGTCTGGCTGGCCCCTTGATGGCCGTGGTTCTGATCGCAGTGGGCGCTGGCGCCTGAACCAATCAGCAGACTCGCTGTGGTGAGAGCAAGGAGAACAAGGCGCCGCATCGGTTGGGCCAAACTGCCTTCAGGGTATTGGGAGCAGTCGCTCTCCGTTCCTGAGTGTGGCGTGTCGCTCACCGTCCATGGGCTCTTGAGGCCTGGCGCGCTCTAGATGTATGGGAGCACACCCAACCCAGTCCATGGTGGACAACAGACTGACTGGGAGTTGATTCAAACGGAGAGGGAGGGATTCGAACCCTCGACAGAAGTTGCCTCCTGTAACTCCTTAGCAGGGAGCCGCTTTCAACCACTCAGCCACCTCTCCAGCGGCTGGACGAGCTTATCAGTGCGCCGTGCTCAGGCGAGGCAGGCGGTGCTTGAAGCCGCAGAGGATCTCCCAGGGGATCGTGCCGCAGCGCTCGCTCCAGTGGCTGGGGCCGATCTCCTCCTTGCCGTCGCGGCCGAGCAGGGTCACCACCGAGCCCACGTCCACCGCCGCACAGTCGGTCACATCCAGCACCAGCTGGTCCATGGTGATCGCGCCCACCTGGGGCAGGCGCTGGCCCTGGAACAGCACCTCCAGCTGGTTGGAGAGCTGGCGCGGCACGCCGTCGGCATAGCCGATGCCCACCACCGCCAGCCGGCTGGGCCGGCTGGTGCGGAACCGGTGGCCGTAGCTCACCCCAACGCCGGCGCCCACCTCCCGCACCAGGCGCACGCGGGCGTGCAGTTGCAGGGCGGGTTGGAGGCCCACGTCGCCGCCGAGGTGGTCGGCAGGGCGGTGGCCGTAGAGGGCCAGGCCCACCCGCACCATGTCGTAGTGCAGCCCCCGTCCGCGCAGGGTGCCGGCGGAGTTGGCCAGGTGGCGGCAGCCGCCGTCCAGGCCCCGCTCGCTGAGGCTGCCCAGCACCGTGTCGAAGCGCTGCTGCTGTTCCCGGGTGAGGCCGCCGTCGTCGCCTTCGCCCAGGTCGGCGCTGGCCAGGTGGGAGTACACCCCCGCCAGCTGCACCGCCTCCAGTGCCTGAATCGCCTCCACCAGCCGTGGGCCCTCCTGCCAGTCGGCCCCCAGCCGGGCCATGCCGGTGTCCAGCTTCAGCTGCAGCGGCATCGGCCGGCCCTGACCGCTGGCCAGGTTCTGGCAGAGCAGGGCCTCGCGCATGCCGCTGATCGTGGGCATCAGCTGCCAGTGGAGGCAGCCCCGCAGTTCCTCGGCCTGGGTGAGGCTGCCCAGCACCAGCACAGGTGCTTCGATGCCCGCCTGGCGCAGCTCCATGCCCTCCTCCAGGGTGGCCACCCCGAAGGCGTCGGCCCCGCCGGCCAGGGCTGCGCGGGCCACCGTCAGGGCGCCATGGCCATAGCCGTCGGCCTTCACCACGGCCATCAGCTGGCTGCGGCTGTCGAGATGGCGGCAGAGGTTGCGGGCATTGGCCGTGATGGCAGCCCCATCCACCTCCACCCAGGCCCGCTGGCGCTCCAGGCCCTCGCCCTCGGGCCATTCGGGCCGGTGGTCACCGGGCCGCCAGGCTGGGTTGGTGGCCTGGGTCACGAAAACGCCCAAGAATTGCCCCTAGCATGCCGCGCAGGGCTTCTTTTGTCGCGGGGTTCGACAACCATGGGCCAGGTTCTTGTGCTCAATGCGTCGTACGAACCGCTGAACATCACCAGCTGGCGCCGGGCCGTGGTGATGGTGCTCAAGGGTAAGGCCGAGGGCCTGGAGCACGACTGGGGCCGGCAGATCCGCTCCGATCTCATGCAGCCCACGGTGATTCGCCTGCGCCAGTTTGTGCGCGTGCCCTATCGCCCCCTGCCCCTCACCCGCCGCAACCTCTTTCAGCGCGACGGCCATCGCTGCCAGTACTGCGGCAGCCGCCAGGAGCGGCTTTCGGTGGACCACGTACTCCCCCGCAGCCGCGGCGGCAGCGACAGCTGGGAGAACGTAACCACCGCCTGCCTCAGCTGCAATGTGCGCAAGGGCAACCGCACCCCCCGGGAGGCCGGCATGGTGCTCGCCCGTCCGCCCCATCGCCCGCTCAGTGGCCCTGGTTTTGAGGCCACCCGCCTGATCCGCTCGGGCCACAACCGGGAATGGGCCAAGTACGTGATCGGCCTCGACCTGCTGGAGTTCACGCCGGCGGACGCCGCTGACCGCCTGGCCGATCAGCTGCCGGCCTGAGCGGCCAGAGCTTCCAGCTGGCGGCTCTGGTCGGCGGCGATGCAGGCCCCGATCAGGTCGGCCAGTTCGCCGTTGAGCACCGGGTCGAGGCTGAAGTTGCGCCCCAGGCGATGGTCGGTGGCCCGGTTGTCCTTGACGTTGTACGTGCGGATCTTCTCGCTGCGGTCGCCGCTGCCCACCTGGGCCAGGCGGGCAGAGCGCTCCTCCGCTTGGGCGGCGGCCAGTTCCCGCTCGTAGAGCTTGGCCCGCAGGATCTCCAGGGCCCGTTCCCGGTTCTGCAGCTGGGAGCGCTCCTGGGTGCAGAACACGCGGATGCCGGTGGGCTTGTGCAAGAGGTCCACCGCCGTTTCCACCTTGTTCACGTTCTGGCCGCCGGCACCCCCGGAGCGGGCCGTGCTGATCTCCAGGTCGCCCGGGTCGATCTGCACCTCCACCGGATCGGCCTCCGGCATCACAGCCACGGTGGCGGTTGAGGTGTGCACCCGGCCCTGGGATTCGGTGGCTGGCACCCGCTGCACCCGGTGCACGCCCGCTTCAAATTTCAGATGGCTGAACACCCCCTCGCCCTTGATTGCCAGGATCAATTCCTTGTAGCCGCCCAGTTCCGCCTCGGAGGCGCTCACCGGTTCCACCCGCCAGCCCTGGCTCTGGGCATAGCGCTCGTACATCCGCGCCAGGTCGCCGGCCCAGATGGCCGCCTCATCCCCGCCGGCACCGGCGCGGATCTCCAGCATCACGCTGCGCTCATCGCGGGGATCACGGGGCAGCAGGGCGATGGTGAGGCGCTGCTCCAGGGTGCCGATCTCCTGCTCCAGGTGGGCCAGCTCGTCGTTCGCCAGCTCCTCCATGGCAGGGTCGCCCCGGTGCTCCCGCAGCAGCTGGCGGGCCTCCTGCTGCTCCTGCCGCAGCTTGCCCAGCCGTTGGTGGTCGTGCACCAGGGGCTCCAGCCGTGACCGCTCCCGGGCGATGGCCTGCAGCTGGGCCGGGTTGGCCGTGACGGCGGGATCAGCCAGTTGGCGCTCCAGGCTGGCGAAGGTGCGCTGCGCCGTTTCCAGACGCGCGTGCAGCAGGGTTGGATCCATGGGCCGGATGCTCGCACACGGAAAAGCCGGATGCTCCAGGGGAGCATCCGGCAGGGGGCACAGGCTGGGGCCTGGCCTGGATCAGGCTTCGGTCTTGGCGTCGTCCTTGGCGCTGGAAGCACCCGCCATGCCGTACTTGCGCATGAAGCGGTCCACGCGACCCTCGGTGTCGAGGATCTTCTGGGTACCGGTGTAGAAGGGATGGTTGCCGCTCCACACGTCGACGTGGATTTCCGGCGCCGTGGAGCCGGTGGTCATCACCACCTCTCCGTTGCAGATCACCTTGGCATCGGGATACCAGGTGGGGTGAATGTCGGCCTTGGGCATGGCTGGAAGGAGCTTGAGGGGGCGGAGGCGCAATCAGCGCTTCGAGAACTGGGGAGCCTTACGGGCTTTCTTGAGGCCGTACTTCCGGCGTTCCTTGGCGCGGGGATCGCGGCTGAGGTGTCCCTCGGTTTTGAGGGGTTTGCGGTTATCGCTGGAGAGCTCACAGAGGGCGCGGGCAGCACCCTGCTTGATGGCGTCGGCCTGGCCGGTGAGACCACCACCGCGCACGTTTACCAGCAGGTCGTACTCGGTGGCCAGCCCCAGGGTGTTGAGGGGAGCCTTTACCGCCGCCAGGTAGACGGGGTTGTAGTTGAGGTAGTTGTCGCCGGGGCGACCGTTGATGGTCACGGTGCCGGTACCGGGCACCACCCGAACGCGGGCAACGGCGGTCTTGCGGCGACCGGTACCCCAGTAGACGACTTTGGTGGAGCTCATTGGGCAGCGGCGGCGGGATCGAGGGCAAGAACCTGGGGTTGCTGGGCGGCGTGGGGATGCTCACTGCCCTTGTACACCTTCAGCTTGCGGAACAGCTGACGGCCGAGGGCGTTGTGGGGAAGCATGCCCTTGATGGCCTTTTCCACGATGCGCTCGGGGATGCGGGCCTGGAGATGGGCGAAAGTTTCCGTCTTCATGCCACCGGGACGGCCGGAGTGGCGGCGATAGAGCTTCTGGGTGGGCTTGTTGCCACTCACCCGGATCTTGTCAGCGTTGATCACGATGACGAAATCGCCGGTGTCGAGGTGCGGGGTGTAGATGGGCTTGTTCTTGCCGCGCAGTACGGAAGCCACCTCGCTGGCCAGTCGGCCGAGGGTCTGATTCTCAGCGTCCACCAGATACCACTGGCGATCGAGCGAATCAACGGAGGGCAGGGGAGTCTTGTTCATATCGCCTGGTCAGGCACCGGCAGGCCGTAGGGGGCTGGGCTGGTGGTCGTGGGGTCGGCTCGACGCGGCTGGCAGTGCCCGTGGGCGGTGCCGCTGCGTTGTTCGCAACCTTTCGACCCTACCGCTTGGCCGGTTGAGGGCCGGCGGAGCAACGGGTTGGCCAGCGGGACGCCGTCCTCAGGGCAACCACTGCCTGGTCCGATCACTGGGAGCGGGATCAGGGAGTGGTTGGCGGGTCGGCGAGTTCCAGCTGAAACCGCGGTTGGCAATCATACCAGGCGGGTTCTGGGAAGACGGGTTGCGGGTAGCCCACCCGCAGCAGGCAGAGCCCTTGGGCCGGGGCCGCCTCCTTGACCTCGGCCCGCTGCCGCTCCCGCCAGCGCTGGGCAAAGGTCTCCAGGTTCAGGCGCCCTTCGCCCACGGCCACCAGCTGGCCGATCACCAGCCGCACCATGCCGTAGAGGAAGCCGCTTGCCTGGAGGTCCACCGCGATCAGGTCGCCCTGCCGCTCCACCCGCACCTCCTGCAGGCAGGTGCGGGAGTGGCTGCGGCAGCTGCCTGCCCGCTGGAAGGCGGCGAAGTCGTGCTCCCCCAGCATGCCCTGCAGTGCCTGCTCCATCAGGGTCTCGTCAAGGCGCAGGCGGTAGCGGTGCCAGCACCAGGGGGCGAGGAACAGGTTCGGAAGCCGGCCGTTGTAAATGGTGTAGCGATAGCGCCGATAGGTGGCTGAAAAGCAGGCGTGCCAATGGTCCGGCACCTCGGCGGCCGCCCGCACCCGCACGCTCGCGGGCAGCGCACCGTTGAGGGCCTTGGGCCAGCGCTGGGCCGGGATCGGGCCTGCGCAGTCGAAGTGCACCACCTGGGCGGCAGCATGCACGCCGGTGTCGGTGCGCCCCGCCGCCATCGTCTGGCCGCTGCCGGCGGGATCCAGCCTGCGGATCGCCCCTTCCAGGGTCTCCTGCACGCTGCCGGCATTGTGCTGGCGCTGCCAGCCGTGGAAGGCGCTGCCGTCGTACTGCAGGCAGAGGGCAATGCGCCGCACCTGTGGGGCGCTCATCAGGATGGGATCCAGCCGTGATCCAGCAAAAAGCCGTGGCAGGCAGGGCGGCCACGGCTCAGGCGGACATGGGTTGGGTGGAGGACAGAGGTCTGGTGATCACCGGCCCAGTCACGGCTCAGGGACGGATCCACTGGCCATGAGCACGTCTCCGGAATCACACAAGTTCGATAATGGCCATCTCGGCGTTGTCGCCGCGGCGGGGTACCGTGCGGATGATGCGGGTGTAGCCGCCCTGACGGTCGCCGTAGCGCTCCTGGGCCTTGTCGAACAGGGCGTGGACGAGCTGTTTGTCGTAGATGTAGCCGATAGCCCGGCGGCGGGCGGCCAGGCTGCCCTCCTTGGCCAGGGTGATCATCCGCTCGGCCTCATCGCGCAGGGCCTTGGCCCGCGCTTTGGTGGTGGTGACGCGACCTTCGCGGATCAGCTGGGTGGTGAGACCACGCAACATCGCCTTGCGTTGGTCGGCGGGGCGTCCCAGTTGGGGGACTCGGCATTGGTGGCGCATGGTGTTGGTGCTCCTGGGGTGAACGACGGGGAGGGAGGAGGGCCGCCGATCAGGCGCTGGTGCGGCTCTGGGGGAGGGTGATGCCGATGCGCTCGAGCGCTTCGATCACCTCGTCGGCTGACTTGGAGCCGAAGTTCTTGATCTCCAGCAGATCTTCGTAGCTGAAGCCCATCAGGTCGCTCACGGAGTTCACCTGGGCACGCTTCAGGCAGTTGTAGGCCCGCACCGAGAGGTTCAGTTCCTCCAGGGGAATCTGGGCCTCAGCCGAGGGCTCGGGCTCCAGGCCGGGCTCTTCCACTGCTGTGAGGCTGGCCAGGGGCTGGAACAGGGCGATCAGCTGGTTGGCCGCCTGGGCCATGGCGTCATCGGGGGTGATGCTGCCGTTGGTCTCGATCTCCAGGCGGAGGCGCTCCCTGGCGGAACCGCCTTCACCCACGGCAGTTTCATCCACCGTGTAGTTCACCCGCTTCACGGGCTTGAACACCGCATCGATCTGCAGGAGATCGATGGCACTGGTGTCCTCACTGTGACGGTCGACGGGGCGATAGCCAACGCCCCGCTCCACGTGCACTTCCATCTCCAGACTGTGGCCATCGGCCACGGTGGCGATCAGCCGATCGGGATCGATCACCTGCACCTGGGAGGAGAATTGCAGGTCGGCGGCCGTGACGGTGGCAGGGCCGCTCAACACCAGACGGCCGATCTCCAGCTCGCGGCTGCGGCTGCTCACGGCCACCTGCTTGCAGTTGAGCAGGATGTCGAGGACGTCCTCGCGGACGCCTGGAACGGTGGCGTATTCGTGGTTCACCCCGGCGATGCGTACGGCCGTGATGGCGCTGCCCTCCAGGGCACCGATCAGCACGCGTCGCAGGGCATTGCCAAGGGTGGTGGCCTGGCCTCGATCCAGGGGACCGATCAGAAAGACACCGGTCTGGGACCTGTTCTCACTGACCTGGTGTTCGATCCGGTCGATTTGGTAGTGCAGCACGGTCTGGGGCTCGAAGGGTTGGCGGATTCCCGTTGGGGAAGGGACGGCGGATCAGACCCGACGGCGCTTGGAACGGCGGCAGCCGTTGTGGGGCAGGGGAGTCACGTCGCGGATCAGCGTGATCTCGAGGCCGGCCACCTGCAGGGCGCGAATCGCTGTTTCGCGGCCCGAACCGGGTCCGCGCACCAGCACCTCGATCTGGCGCATCCCCTGCTCCAGGGCGCGGCGGGCGGCGGCTTCGGCGGCGGTCTGCGCGGCGAAGGGGGTGCCCTTGCGGGCGCCCTTGAAGCCGCTGGCTCCGGCGGAACTCCAGGAGATCACCTCACCGGCCGTGTCGGTAATCGACACGATCGTGTTGTTGAAGGTGCTCTGGATGTGGGCGACGCCGTTGGGGACGTTGCGCTTGGCCTTCTTGGGGCCTGATTTCTTGGCTGGCTTGGCCATGGCGGTGACACTGCCGGGGCAGCTGAGGTGATCGGGGAACTGGGAAGGGCTCTGGTGACGGTCCTCGCTGGGCCGGACGACTCCCTGGGGATCTCCACGGGTCGTCCTGCTTTGAAGCCCGGCAGAGCGCAGGAGTCATGCCCGCAGGCGACATGACAGAGGGGGAAGGACAAGGTGAGTCGTGAACCGGCCACGGCTGGTCCACGGCGGTCCTTATTTCTTCTTGCCGGCCACGGTCTTGCGGGCGCCGCGGCGGGTGCGGGCATTGGTGCGGGTGCGCTGGCCGCGCACCGGCAGACCCATGCGATGGCGGCGGCCGCGCAGGCAACCGATGTCCTGCAGGCGCTTGAGGGCCATGCCCTCCTGGCGGCGCAGGTCGCCTTCCAGGGTGAAGCTGTCGGCGGCACCGCGCAGCTTCTGCACATCGGCGTCGCTGAGATCCTTCACCCGGGTGTCGGGGTTCACGCCACTCTTGGCGAGAATTTTCTGGGCACGGGTGAGACCGATGCCGTAAACGTAGGTGAGGGCGATCTCAACCCGCTTGTCGCGGGGAATATCGACGCCTGCAATCCGAGCCACGGGGTAATCGCTTCAGGGGGGTCAGGGGGGTCACCGGCTCGCTAGGACCACTGGCCGGAAGGCCAGGGCGGCGCGGGCGATGACGTGATTGAGATAGAAAAAAGTGAACGGCAGGGCAGATCAGCCCTGGCGCTGCTTGTGCTTGGGATTGGTGCAGATCACCATCACCCGGCCGTGGCGACGGATCACCCGGCACTTGTCGCACATCTTCTTGACTGAGGCACGCACCTTCATGGGCGTTGTGCTCTCCGAATTTGCAAACCGCCAACCTACCACACAGGTCAACTGGGGGCTCCAGGCCCCGTTCAGGCGAGCAGGGCTTCGATCCGCTCGGCAATCTGCTCCACCGTGCCGTCGGCTTCCACCGCCTGCAGGAGTCCGGCTTCGCGGTAATAGCTGATCAGGGGGGCCGTCTGCTGCCGGTACACCTCCAGCCGGTGACGGATCACCTCTTCGTTGTCGTCGGCGCGGCCGCGGCTGAGCAGGCGCTGCACCAGTACGCCATCGTCGAGTTCCATCAGCACCACCAGCTCAATCTGCTGCCCCAGCTCCTCCAGCAGGGCCGCCAGGGCGTCCGCCTGGGTCACATTGCGGGGGAAGCCATCCAGCAGCCAGCCGCTGCCGCCGGCGGCGCTCTGCGCCTCCAGCCTGCTGCGCACGATGGCCAGCACCAGGGCGTCGCTCACCAGTTCGCCCCGCGCCATCACAGCCGCCACCTCCTGGCCGAGGCTGCTGCCCGCCGTCACCTCGGCCCGCAGCAGATCGCCGGTGGAGAGGTGCAACAGGCCATGGCGGGCGGCCAGCTGCTGGGCCTGGGTGCCCTTGCCGGCACCGGGGGGACCGAGGAAGAGGAGACGTTGTTTCATCGCCGGAATGCGGAGAGGTGAAGGGAGATCCCTGGGATGGGACTGGACTGCTGGCTTCGGCCTACTGCCTCACCATGCCCTCGTAGCGCTGGGAGATCACGTAGGTCTGCACCTGTTTGGCCGTGTCGATCGCCACGCCCACCAGGATCAGCAGGGAGGTGGCGCCCAGACCCTGGAAGGTGCGCACCTGGGTGGCACCCTCCACGGCGGAAGGGATGATCGCCACTGCGCCCAGGAAGAGGGCCCCCAGCAGGGTGAGGCGGTTCTGAACGCCGCTGAGGTAGGTGGCCGTGGCCGATCCGGGGCGCACCCCGGGGATGGCCACGCCGCCGCGCTTGAGGTTGCCGGCCACATCCACCGGATTGACGGTGAGCGAGGCATAGAAGAAGGAGAAGCCCACGATCAGGGCGAAGAACAGCAGGGCGTAGAGCCAGGGGGTGCTGCTGTTGGGGTTGAGGTAGCCGGCCAGCTGGATCAGCCAGGGCGAACCGGTGAGGTTGGCGATCGTGAGGGGCAGGAACACCACAGCCGAGGCGAAGATGATCGGCATCACGCCGCCGGCGTTGAGCTTGAGGGGCAGGTAGCTCTGGCGGGCCGCCAGCACACCGGCCCCGCCCACCTGGCGCTTGGCGCTCACGATCGGGATGCGGCGGCTGCCCTCCTGCACGAAGATGATCCCCACGATCGTGACCAGGAACACCAGCACCAGCACCACGATGCCGGCCACGGTGGCCCGGTCGCCGCTCTGGGCCAGCTCAATCGTGGAGCCCAGGGCCTTGGGCAGGGTGGCCACGATGTTCACGAAGATCACCAGGGAGGCGCCCTGGCCGATGCCCCGCTCGGTGATCACCTCGCTGATCCACATCACCACCATCGAGCCCGTGACCAGGGCCAGGGCCGTCTGGACCACGAACACCGGCTCGGCCAGCCCCTGGGTGGCGTATTGCCGGAGGATCAGGGCAAAGACCGTGCTCTGCAGGATCCCCCAGCCCAGTGCCACGTAGCGGGTGATCTGGGCCAGCTTGCGGCGGCCCGCCTCGCCCTCGTTCTTCTGCAGTTCCTCCAGCTGGGGCAGGGCGGCGGTGAGCAGCTGGATGATGATTGAGGCGTTGATGAACGGCAGGATCCCCAGGGCGAACACCCCGAGGGTGGAGAGACCGCCGCCGGTGAAGATGTCCAGGAAGCCGATCAGCTGGCCTCCGCGGGAGAGGAAGTCCTGAAAGGCCACCCGGTCGATCCCCGGCACGGGGATGTAGATCCCCAGTCGCACCAGCAACAGCAGACCCAGGGTGGTGAGCACCCGGTCACGCAGCCCCTTCGACTGGATCAGTTGAGTGACAATTTCGCCGGCGCTGGGATTGCGTCCCCGACTGACAAGCATGGTGGCTGGGGAGAAAAGAGGGGTGGATGGATGGGAGCGGCCTGGCCTCCCATGCAAAAAGCCGTTCGCCCGGTAACCCTGGCGAACGGCTCAGACCCTAGGCCGGAGGGCCGCCAGCGGAATCAGACGATCTCGCAGGTGCCGCCAGCAGCCTCGATCTTGGCGCGGGCGCTCCCGGTGAAGGCGGCGGCCTGCACGGTGAGCTTCACCTTCAGTTCACCGTTGCCCAGCACCTTGAGCGGATGCTTGGGGCTGGTGACGATGCCGTCCTTGACCAGGCTGTCAAGGGACACGGTGCTGCCGGCTGTGCAGTCGGCCAGCTTGGCCACGTTGATCACGGTGAATTCCTTGCGGTTCACCAGCTCGAAGTGCTTGAGCTTGGGGATGCGGCGGTAGAGGGGCATCTGGCCGCCTTCAAAGCCGGGACGGGTGGGGCGGCCGGAGCGGGACTTCTGGCCGCGCATGCCGAAACCGCAGCTGGCGCCCTGGCCGGCGGCGATGCCCCGGCCCTTGCGCAGCTTGCGGCGACGGGCGCCGGGGTTGGCTTTCAGCGATTGGAGATTGATGCTCATGGCGAGGCCTCAGGAGTAGATCTGCTCGAGGGAGATGCCCCGCTCCTTGGCGGTCTCCTTGTGGGTGCGCAGGCCGGCCAGGGCGTCCATGGCGGCGCGGGCGTTATTCAGCGGGGTCTTCGACCCAAGGCGCTTGGCCAGCACGTTCTTGATGCCGGCCAGTTCCAACACCGTGCGGATCGAGCCGCCCGCAATCACCCCGGTACCGGGGGCAGCGGGACGGATCAGCACGCTGGCGGCTCCATCACGGCCGTTGCCCACAGTGGGGATCGAGCTGTGGCGGGTGAGGGGCACCTTCACCAGGTGCTTCTTGCCATCGGCCACACCCTTGCGCACGGCGCCGATGACGTCGCCGGCCTTGCCGACACCCACGCCCACCTGGCCCTTCTCGTTGCCCACGACAACGATGGCCCGGAAGCTCATTTTCTTACCGCCTTTCACGGTCTTGGAGACGCGGCGGATCTGCACGACGCGTTCCTGCCATTCGGAGTCGCGCTCCTGCCCCCCCCGGCGGCTGTCGCGGCCGCGACCGCCGCGGCGGTCGCCACGGCCATCGCCGCGGCCACCACGGCGCTCCTGTCCGTCAGCGGCGGCGGGAACGTCAGCGGCTGATGGGATGTCGCTGGACTGGATCTGGTCGTTGGTTTCGGTCATGGTGAGAGCAGGGATCAGAACTGAAGGCCCGCTTCCCGGGCGGCGTCAGCCAGGGCCTTGACCCGGCCGTGATACAGGTTGCCGCCGCGATCGAAGACCACCTGGGAGATGCCCTTGGCCAGGGCACGCTTGGCAACCAGCTGACCTACGGCCACGGAGGCATCGCAGGTGGCGCCGGTCTGCACGTTGGTGCGCAGCTCCTTGTCGACGGTGGACGCCGAGCAGAGGGTGCTCTGAGCGTCGTCGTCGATGAGCTGGGCGTAGATGTGATTGTTGGAGCGGAAGACGGCCAGTCTGGGGCGGCTGGCCGTGCCGGTGAGATTGCGCCGCAGACGCCGGTGGCGTTTCTGGGTCTGCTGCTTGCGGGTGAGAGTTGACATGGGAATAAAGGGTAACGACGCTCAGGCAGACCTCATTTCTTACCGGTCTTACCGGCCTTGCGCAGGATGCGCTCGCCCTCGTACTTGATGCCCTTGCCCTTGTAGGGCTCGGGAGGACGAATGGCCCGCACCTTGGCGGCCTCGTTGCCCACCAGCTCCTTGTTGGCGCCGGACACCAGCACGGTGGTGTTGTTTTCAACTGCGAAGCTCACGCCGTCAGGGGGAATCATTTCCACCTGGTGGCTGTAGCCGGCGCTGACCACCAGCTTCTTGCCCTGTACCGCGGCGCGGTAGCCCACGCCGACGATCTCCAGCTTGCGCGTGAAGCCCTGGCTGACGCCCTCCACCATGTTGGCCACCAGCGTGCGGCAGAGGCCGTGGCGTTCGCGGGAGCGGCGGCTGTCGCCGTCTGGGCTGACCACCAGAGTGTCGCCTTCCTGGGCAACGGAGACTCCGTCGGGGAGGGTGCGTGTGAGTTCTCCCTTGGGGCCCTTGATGGTGACATCGAGACCCTTGAGGGTCACGGTGACGCCACCGGGGACGGGAATGGGTGCTTTACCGATACGTGACATGGAACGACCTCCCGGATCAATAGACGTAGCAGAGCACTTCGCCGCCGACGCCCTGCTTGCGGGCATCGCGGTCGCTCATCACACCCTTGGAGGTGGAGATGATCGCCACTCCCAGACCCCCCAGCACCTTCGGCAGCTGGCGGTTGTTCTTGTAGATGCGCAGGCCAGGCTTGCTGACGCGCTGCACCGAACGGATCGTGGGTTGGCGGTGCTTGCCGCTGTACTTGAGCTCAAGCACCAGTTCTTTCTTCACGCCATCCCCCTCTTCGCTGATGCCGGCGATGAAGCCTTCCTGCTGCAGCACACTGGCAATGTTGCGCAGCAGCCTGGAGGAGGGGATGCGGGTGGTCTCGTGACGCTTCTCACTCGCATTGCGAATGCGGGTGAGCATGTCTGAAATCGGGTCGTGATTGGCCATGGTCGGGTCCGAAGAGGGCTCAGTTGCTGCGGAATGGCATTCCCATCTCGCGGAGGAGGGCCCGGCCCTCTTCGTCGTTACGGGCTGAAGTGACGATTGTGACGTCCATGCCACGGATCGCGTCGATTTTGTCGAAGGAGATCTCGGGGAAGATGATCTGCTCGCGAATCCCCAGGGTGTAGTTTCCCCGGCCGTCAAAGCTTTTGGGGCTCACGCCGCGGAAGTCGCGGATGCGGGGCAGAGCCAGGTGAATCAGGCGCTCCAGGAAGGCATACATCCGCTCACCGCGCAGGGTGACGGCCACGCCGATCGGCATGCCCTGGCGGATCTTGAAGCCGGCAATGGCCTTCTTGGCGCGGGTCACCACCACCTTCTGACCGGTGATGTTGGCCAGCTCCTCAATTGAGGCCTCCAGCGCCTTGGCGTTCTGGGCGGCTTCGCCGAGACCCCGGTTCACGGTGACTTTCACCACCTTGGGGACTTCGTGGATGTTGGAGAGATTCAGGTCCTTGAGAAGTTTGGGCTGAATCGCCTCCCGGTAGCGCTGTTTGAGTGACATGGCTGGGGATGGGGGGTGCGCTTCTGGTCGGGGTCAGAAGGCGGACAGAAACAGGATTGATGACAAGACTGAAGAAAAAACCGGTGTCAGGAGAAGGTCCTGATCAATCCAGCGTTTCCCCCGTCTTCTTCAGCCGCCGCTTTTTAGTGCCGTCTTTGTCAACGACGATTTCCACACGGCTGGCCACCTTCTTGGTGGTGGAGTAGAGCATCACGTTGGAGGCATGCACTGCAGCCTCTTCGGTGACGATGCGACCCGTTTCGCCTTCCTGGGTGGGCTTCACGTGGCGGGTGCGCAGGTTGATGCCCTGCACCACCACTCGGTTTTCGTAGGGCAGGGTGCGCAGCACCTCACCGGTCTTGCCCTTGTCCTTGCCGGCAATCACCTGAACGGTGTCGCCTTTTTTGATGCGCATCTTGATGCGCTCGGCTGGTTTGGCCTTGGGGGTTGCGGTAGCCATCTCAGATCACCTCCGGGGCGAGGGACACGATCTTGGTGAAGTTGCGCTCGCGCAGTTCACGGGCCACAGGGCCGAACACGCGGGTGCCCTTGGGGTTGTTGTCCGTACCCAGGATCACCGCCGCGTTGTCATCGAAGCGGATGGAGTTTCCGGTGTCCCGACGCAGGGTGGCCTTGGTGCGCACCACCACGGCCTTGACCACGTCGGACTTTTTCACACCCATGTTGGGCATGGCGTCCTTGACGGCGGCCACAATCACATCGCCCACGTGGGCGTATCGACGGTTGGTTCCCAGCACGCGGATGCACTGGATGCGCTTGGCGCCGCTGTTGTCGGCGACGTTGAGGAAGGTTTCCTGTTGAATCATCGGTCGGTCCTCCTCAATTGGTGGCGGAGGTGTTGATCACCTCGGCCACGGTCCAGCGCTTGGTGCGGCTGAGTGGGCGGGTTTCGGTGATGCGCACCTGGTCGCCCACCTTGCAGTTGTTGTCTTCGTCGTGCGCCTTGTAGCGCTTGGTGCGGCTCACCGTCTTCTGGTAGATGGGGTGGGGGAAGCGGTTTTCCACCGCCACCACCACTGTTTTGTCCATCTTGTCGCTGACGACGACGCCGACCCGTTCCTTGGTAGCCATGGGACTTGGGGGGGAAATCAGGAGGCGGTTCAGGTTGAGGCGGCAGCCGGGCTGCCGGAGCGCTGCCGCTCCTTCTGCACCGCCAGCAGGTGGGCCAGCTTGATGCGGGCTTCCTTGAAGCGGTGGGTGGTTTGCAGGCGCCGAGTGGCCTGCTGGAAGCGAAGTTCGAACAGTTCACGCCGCGTGGCGTTGATCTGCTCGTTCAACTCGCCATCGGCGAGCTTGCGGGTATCGGCGATCGAGGGACGTGCCATGGTCAGGACTCCACGGTGGCGACCGCCTCGGCGGCCTGGTCGGCTTCCTGGTCCGCCAGGGACAGGAACTTGGTTTTCATCGGCAGCTTGTACTGCGCCAGCCGCATGGCTTCCTTGGCGATCTCGGGGGTGATGTCGGCACCTCCCATCTCGAACAGGATGCGACCGGGTTTGATCACGGCCACCCAGAACTCCGGGTTGCCCTTACCGGAACCCATGCGGGTTTCGGCGGGACGCATGGTGACGGGCTTGTCCGGGAAGATCCGGATCCAGATCTTGCCGCCCCGCTTCACATAGCGGGTCATGGCTCGGCGGCTGGCCTCGATCTGGCGCGAGGTGATCCAGCCACACTCCTGGGCCTGCAGGGCGAATTCCCCGAAGGCAATCGTGTTGCCGCGTGTAGCGATGCCGCGCATGCGGCCGCGCTGCTGTTTGCGGAATTTGACGCGTCTTGGACTCAGCATGGTTCAGGCCTCCTGATCACTCCTGGTTGGAGCGGTCTTCGAACTGTTGGGGCTGCCGGCTGGTCCGGCGGCGGGGGGCGGCGCCCACGGGCACCTGCTCCTTCTGGCCAGGCAGAACCTCGCCCTTGAACACCCACACCTTGATGCCCAGCACGCCGTAGGTGGTGCTGGCCAGCTTGGTGGCGTAGTCAATGTCGGCCCGCAGTGTGTGCAGGGGCACACGGCCTTCGCGGGTCCACTCGGTGCGGGCGATTTCGGCGCCGTTGAGGCGGCCGCTCACCTGGATCTTCAGGCCGAGCACGCCGGCCCGCTGGGCCCGCTGTACGGCCATGCGGATCACGCGGCGGAAGGCGACGCGCTTCTCCAGCTGCTGGGCGATGTACTCGGCCAGCAGGAAGGCATCGGCGTCCACTCGCTCCACTTCCACCACGTTGATACGCACCTGACGGCTCGTATCCCCAACGGTGTTCTGGATGCCGGTGCGCAGTTCCTCAATGCCGCTGCCCTGGCGGCCCACCAGCACGCCGGGGCGCGCTGTCTTGAGTTCCACTTCCAGCTGGTCGGCCTTGCGGGCGATCAGCACGTCGGAAATGCCGGCTGCGCCGTATTTCTTGTGGATGAACTTGCGGATCCGGTCGTCCTCCTGGAGAAGGGTCGGATAGGTCTTGCTGGGGGCGTACCAGCGGGATCGGTGCTCCTGGGTGATCCCCAGGCGCAGGCCGGTTGGATGGATCTTGTGTCCCATCGGGCGGTGTCCTCGGGGGTCAGGCGGAAGGAGCCACAGCGATGCTGATGTGGCAGGTCTGTTTTTTGATCGCGTAGGCGCGACCCTGGGCGCGGGGGCGGAAGCGCTTCAGGGAGGGCCCCATGTCAGCGCTGGCCTGGGTGATCACCAGGGAGGCGGGATCGAGGCCCAGGTTGTGCTCGGCGTTGGCCACCGCGCTGCGCAGCACCTTGGTGATCGGGCCGGTGGAGCGGTAGGGCATGAACTCGAGCAGAATCAGGGCGTCGCGGTAGCTCCGTCCCCGGATCTGGTCGAGCACCCGGCGCACCTTGGAGGCCGAGCCGCGAATGAAGCGCCCATGGGCCTGGGCTTGGTTGGCAGTGGTGTTTGCCATGGATCAGCGGCCTCCTTTCTTGTCCTTGATGTGGCCCCGGAACGTCCGGGTGGGGGCAAATTCCCCGAGCTTGTGGCCCACCATCTGTTCCGTCACATAGACGGGCACGTGCGATTTGCCGTTGTGCACGGCAATCGTGTGGCCAATCATCATGGGCAGGATGGTGGAGGCCCGTGACCAGGTCTTGATCACGGATTTGTCGTCGGCTGCGTTCTGCTTTTCAACCTTGCGAAGCAGGCTGTCAGCAACGAACGGACCTTTTTTGAGTGAGCGTCCCATAGCGGTTTAAGCGGCGAGCAAAGCGGTGTGGATCATCAGGAATCGCGTCCGCCACGGCTCCGCTTGGAGGTGCGGCGACGTTTCCGGAGCACAAACCGGTTGCTCGGTTTGTTCCGCTTACGGGTTTTGAGGCCCAGGGCCGGTTTGCCCCAGGGGGTGACCGGGCCTGAACGGCCGATCGGAGCCCGACCCTCACCACCACCGTGGGGGTGATCGCAGGGGTTCATGACCGAGCCGCGCACTTCGGGGCGACGGCCCAGCCAGCGCTTGCGACCGGCTTTGCCCAGGCTGGTATTGCGCACCTCGGAGTTGCCCACTTCGCCGAGGGTGGCGTAGCACTCGCGGCGCACCAGGCGCACCTCGGTGGAGGGCAGTTTGAGAGCGACGTAGTCGCCTTCCTTGGCCATCACCTGGGCACTGGCTCCGGCCGTGCGCACCATCTGGCCGCCGCGGCCGGCATACAGCTCCACGTTGTGGACGCTGGAGCCGAGGGGGATGGCCGATAGCGGCAGGGCGTTGCCGGTTTCGATCGGGGAGTCGGGGCCGGATACCACCTGCTGGCCGATCTCAATGCCAGCCGGCGCCAGGATGTAGCGCTTCTCGCCATCGGCGTAGAAGAGCAGGGCGAGGCGGGCGTTGCGATGGGGGTCGTAGTGGATGGCCGCCACCTTGGCGACCACACCGTGCTTGTCGCGGCGGAAATCGACGATGCGGTAGAGGCGCTTATGGCCACCGCCGCGGTGGCGGCAGGTGATCACGCCGCGGTTGTTGCGGCCCTTGTGACGGTGTTTGGCCACCACCAGACCCTTGATGCGCTCGCGGCCGCTCACTTCAGCGAAATTGCTGGCGACGCGGGTACGGGTGCCGGGGGTGGTGGGGCGGTAGTTACGGATTGCCATGGTTGTTCGGGCGCCTCAGGACTCAGGGAACAGCTGGATGGCGTTGCCCTCGGCCAGGCGCACCACGGCTTTTTTCACCTGGGCGCGCTTGCCGGCAAAGCGACCGACGCGGCGGGTGCGGCGGGGCGGATTCATGGTGCTGATTCCCACCACCTTGACGTCGAAGAGCTCCTCGACCGCCGCCTTGATGTCGGGCTTGGCGGCCCGGTGGTCCACCTCAAAGGTGTACTGGTTCAGCTCGAGGGCCTGGGTGGCCTTCTCGGTGATCAGCGGCCGGCGGATCACATCCGCGAGCCGGCCTGTAAAACGTTCAGCCATCGCCGTAGACCTCCTGAATCTTCGCGAGTGCCTCCTCGCTCACCACCAGGGAGTTGGCGTGGAGCAGGTCGAACACATTGAGCTGATCAGCAGCGATCAGCTTCACTTTTTCGAGGTTGCGCACGGACTTGCGCACAACCTCCGAGGGGCTGTCCAGCACCACGAGCACTTTCGCTTGCGGCTGGATGCCGAGCCGGCCCAGACCGGCCACGATGTCCTTGGTCTTCGGGCTGTCCAGTCCGGACCCGAAGCCCTTCACAACCACCAGATCATTGATCCGGCTCATCAGGGCGGTACGCAGGGCCAGGCGGCGTTCCTTGCGGTTCATCGCCAGGTTGTAGGAACGGGGCTTGGGCCCGAACACCACGCCGCCACCGGGCCGCAGCGGGGTGCGGATCGATCCTTGGCGGGCCCGGCCGGTGCCCTTCTGCTTGTAGGGCTTGCGGCCGCCGCCGGCCACTTCGGCGCGGGTGAGGGTGCTGGCTGTTCCCTGACGGGCATGGGCCAGCTGCCGCACCACGGCACGATGCACCAGATCGGTGGCGGAGCTCTCCTTGGCGACTTTGAGGTCGAGGCTGGCCTTGCCGGCCTCCTTGCCCTGCCAGTCGTGAATCACACAGTTAGCCATGGTTTCGGTCCTCCTCAATTGGCCGGCTTGGCGCCCACCCGGTTGGCCGGGCGGATGTTGAGCAGGGCGCCGGGCTTGCCGGGCACCGAACCCTTGACCACCAGCAGGTTGCGCTCGACATCCACCTTCAGGACGATGAGGCCCCGGGTGGTGATCTGCTTGCCGCCGTAGCGGCCGGCCATGCGCTTGCCGGGGTAGATCCGGCCAGGCGTGGTGCCGGCGCCGGTGGAGCCGGGCTCCCGGTGATTCTTCGAACCATGGGTCATCGGTCCCCGGCTGAAGCCGTGGCGCTTCTGATAGCCGGCGAAGCCCCGGCCCATGGTGTCGCCACTCACGTCCACCTTCTGGCCCGCCTCAAAGGCGGTCACAGTGACGGAACCACCCAGCTCCAGCCCGTCGAGGCTGTCGACCCGGTATTCCTTGAGGTGGCGCAGGAGCTCGTCACCGGACTTGGCCAGGTGGCCCTGGGCGGGTTTGTTGACGAGCTTCTGGCGCACATCGCCGAAGCCGAGCTGCACGGCGTTGTAGCCGTCGGTGCTGGTGGATTTGAGCTGGGTGATGCGGCAGGGGCCGGCCTCGATCAGGGTGACCGGGATGGACCTGCCCTCGTCGTCGAAGAACTGGGACATGCCCAGTTTCTTCCCAAGGATGCCGATGGACATAGGAGGGATAGAAGCGCCAGCTGGACGTCCGGATCAACCGGAAACCGGGAGACCCCGGGAAGGCTGAAGCTGTGCTGAGAAGGCGGCCCGACGTCGCGTTCTGTCAGGAACTCCGGCGTGAAGCCAGAGCGCCTGGGAGGTCCTGGGGTCGGCGATCCGGGCGGATCAGAAAATCCGTGCAGATCAGAACAACCGAGGAGCTAGCCGGACGACCGATCAGAAGCTGATCAGCGTGACCTTGGGACTGTTCTGAACCGGACCTGGCACAGCTGGGCTGGGCCGATGCGTTCAGATAGTTTCCCGGCCTGGGGGCAGATCACCACCACTGGTGATCTGGCGCAGGGACCTGGAGGCCCGGCTAGCGGTCGGGCACAGGATCAAAGCGCAGCTCAATACTATACCGCACACCCTGCTGCCCCCTCCCCACAACAGATGACACGCCTGTGCGCCGCTGATCTGGCCTGGGCCGTTTCAGCTGTCAGACTCAGGTGAGCATTCCTTCTCCCCGATGCCCCTGCTGCTCTCCGGCCGCGGTTTTCGCCAGGAGCTGGAGCGCGCCGGGGCCCTGGCTCTGTTCGCACCCCTGGAGGGCGGCGCCGAAACCCGCTTGCTGCGAAGGCTGCGGGCCCATGGCTACAGGGCGCAGATCTGCTCGGCCCGGGGCCTGGGCGATCCTGAGGCCTACCTGTTGCAGCTCCATGGCGTAAGGCCTCCCCACCTGGGCCATCAGAGCGTGGGTCGCGGGGCGGCCGTGGGTGAGGTGCAGCGGGTGATGCCCCAGCTCGGAGCCCTGCTGGACGGTGACGCCCCCATGGTGCTCTGGCTGCTGGAGGGACAGGTGCTCTCCTCCGCCGAGCGGGCCTCCCTGGTGAATCTCAGCCAGCGGGAGCCCCGTCTCAAGCTGGTGGTGGAGATGGGCGGGGCGCGGGCGCTGCGCTGGCAGCCCCTGGCCGAGCTGGTGTGAATCCCCGGCCTGGCCCGGAGGCCATCCAGCCCGGGACACCCGAGCGGGCCGCCCGCTGGCAGGAGCTGAGCGAGAACATCCCCGTCGGCATCGACGTGCTGCGCAGCCGGCCGGATCTCAGCTCAGCCTTCCTGTTCGCCAGCCGGGCTTGGCTGGCGTTGGTGGACCTGAAGCTCGAGGACCTTCAGGCCAACCCAGAGCTGGCGTTTGAAGCGGTGCACCCCGACGACCGTGAAGACCTGCGCCAGCACAACGTGGAGGCGCTCTCGGCCGGCACGCCGTTTCTCTGGCACGGCCGCCTGCTGGTGCGCGGCGCGGTGAGCTGGGTGCGCATCCAGTCGACCCCAACACCCCAGGCCGACGGTTGCCTCCTGTGGGAGGGGGTGATGATCGACATCAGCGATCTCAAACAGCGCGAGCAGGAGCTGCAGCACCAGCAGCAGGAACTCCACCGCATCCTCGACAACCTGCCGATTCCCGTGGGTAGCAGCCGGCTTGAGGGTGAGCAGAGGCTTGAGTATCTGAATCGCTGCTTCAGCGAAACCTTTGGCTACGACCTGGGCAGCGTGAAGAGCGTTGCCGACTGGATTCAAAAGGCCTATCCCCATCCCCTGCGGCGATGCTTCTACAGGCAGCGCTGGGAGTGCGATCTGCTCGCCGCACTGCGGGGCGATGGCCGGATTCCTGCCCGGGACTACCGCGTGACCTGCCGGGATGGCAGCCGCCGCGACGTGTGGCTCAGCGCCGTGGTACTCGACGATCTGCTGGTGGGGGCATTCCTGGATATCACCGAGCGCCGGCGGGCGGAGCTGGCCCTGGCCCTGGCCAGGCGCCGGGAGCGGCGGCAGCGCCGACAGCAACAGGCTGAGCTGGAGCGCAAGCTCCAATCCAGCCTCACGGCGGCCGCCATGGTGCATGAGATTCAGCAGCCCCTCAGCACCCTGTTGATCGGAGCACAGCTGGCCCTCGCCAGCCTCGAGCAGGCTGCCGACCCGACATCTGCCCAGCTCCGTGATCTGCTGGCCGCCCAGCGGGACCAGGCGCAGCAGTTGCAGCAGACCGCCGAAAAGATGCGCGCCCTGCTGCGCAACGTGCAGACCCCTCACCTGCCGGTGAATCTCAGCGACGTGCTGGAGAGCGCCCTGTTGTTCCTGCGCGGCACCCTTCGGGATGCCGGGATCACCGTTGACTGCCGGGCATCCGAATCTCCCTGCTGGGTGGCAGGGGATGGGGCCCAGCTGCAGATCGTGGTGGCCAATCTGCTGCCCAATGCCCAGGAGGCCTTGCAGGTGGCGGCCACGGTCCAGCCCCGCATTGCCGTGGCTCTGCGGCGCTCAGCCGATGCCCTGGAGCTGGTGGTGGAGGACAACGGTCCGGGCCTGCCACCTGATCTGCTCGCAGGCGGCGCGCTGACCGGCGGGCAGGCGGGGGGGATGGGCGTGGGTCTCTATGTGGTGAACACCACGATGGAGAACCATGGAGGCAGCCTGCGACTGGGCCGCTCGCCCCTGGGCGGGGCCGCGCTGACGCTGGGTTTTCCAGCGTTGCCCACGCCCTCCGCCAGCCCTGCCTCCGGATGACGGCCTCTGCCCGCGGGGAGGCGGCCCTGGCTGCTGGGCGCTGGGTGAAGTGGATCGCCGGCGCTTCCAACCAGGATCTGGCCGCCATTGAGGACCTGGCCGGGATCTATGTCCTGGCCGGGGTGCACTGCCTGGATGTGGCGGCGGACAGGGCGGTGGTGGCCGCCGCTCGCCGGGGAATGGCCTGGGCGGTGGCCCGTGGCGCTGCCCGCCCCTGGTTGATGGTGAGCCTCAGTGATGGGCAGGATCCCCACTTCCGCAAGGCCTGGTTTGATCCGCGCCGCTGTCCGCCGCAGTGCCCGCGACCGTGTGAACGGGCCTGCCCGGCCCTGGCGATCGGCGAGCCGGCCACGGGCCAGGCGGGGGTGCTCGAGGAGCGCTGCTATGGATGCGGCCGCTGCCTGCCCGCCTGCCCCCTGGGACTGATCGAGGAGCATGGCCGGGTGCTGGCCCCCCAGGCCGTGCCGCCCCTGCTGCGCGAGCTCAGACCTGATGCAGTGGAGCTACACACCCAGCCGGGCCGCCAGCAGGCCTTTGAGGAGCGGCTCAGCCAGCTGGTGGCCAGCGGTGTGCGCCTGCGCCGCCTCGCCGTGAGCGCCGGCGCCGATGTGGCACCGGTGGAGCTCTGGCAGCGGTTTGCGGCCCTGCGCCGCAGTGGCTTCCGCCCCATCTGGCAGCTCGACGGCCGGCCGATGAGCGGCGACGTGGGGGACGGCACCGCCCGGGCGGCGGTGGCTCTGCTGGCCTCACGACAGCGGGCGATGCCCCCCGGGCCCCTGCAGCTGGCCGGTGGCACCAACAGGCGCAGCCTGCCGCTGCTGATGGCGGAGCCGCTGGCAGCGGGTTTCTGCGCCGGGGTGGCCTTCGGCGGTGTGGCCCGCCGCCAGTTGCAGCCCCTGTTGCTGCAGGCGCAGGAGCGGGGCAAGGCCCTGCTCCAGGCGGGCGATCTCTGGCCTCAGGCCCTCGTCCTGGCGCGGGAGCTGGTGGGGCCCTGGCTAGAACGGATCTGATCCTTGTCAGCGCCTGGTCGTGGTGTCCAGCTCCGAGCTGCCGGCCTCCCCACCCCAGCGGGTCACCGACGACCTCGACCGGCTGCTGGCGGTGCTGCCCGAGCCCGTGGCCGGCGCCTTGGCCCGCGATCCCGACTGCGACCAGTTGCTGGAGGTGGTGCTCGATCTCGGTCGCGTGCCGGAGGCCCGCTATCCCGGTCGGGCCCTGAACCTGGGCCAGGAGCCCGTGCAGCGCCGCGACCTGGCGGCCGTGGTGGAGCGGCTGGGGGCCTTCGGCGGCGACAACCGGGCCGGCATCGAGCGCACCCTGCATCGCATCAGCGCCATCCGCAACCGCAGCGGCGAGATCGTGGGCCTCACCTGCCGGGTGGGCCGGGCCGTGTTCGGCACGGTGGTGATGGTGCGCGACCTGCTGGACTCCGGCCAGTCGCTGCTTCTGATGGGCCGGCCCGGCGTGGGCAAGACCACGGCCCTGCGGGAGATCGCCCGGGTGCTGGCCGACGACCTGGAGAAGCGGGTGGTGGTGATCGACACCAGCAACGAGATCGCCGGTGACGGCGACATCCCCCATCCGGCCATCGGCCGGGCCCGGCGCATGCAGGTGGCCCGGCCGGAGCTGCAGCACCAGGTGATGATCGAGGCGGTGGAAAACCACATGCCCGAGGTGATCGTGATCGATGAGATCGGCACGGAACTGGAGGCCCAGGCAGCGCGCACCATCGCCGAGAGGGGGGTGATGCTGGTGGCCACGGCCCACGGCAACGCCCTGGCCAACCTGATCAAGAACCCCACCCTCGCCGACCTGGTGGGTGGCATCCAGTCGGTGACCCTGGGCGATGAGGAGGCCCGCCGGCGGCGCACCCAGAAGACGGTGCTGGAGCGGGCTGCCGAACCCACATTCCCCCTGGCGGTGGAGATGCACAGCCGCCAGCGCTGGCTGGTGCACGCCGATGTGGCCGCCACGGTGGATGCCCTGCTGCGCGGCCAGCCCGCCCGCCCCCAGGTGCGTGAACTGGCCCCGGATGGGCGGTTGGAGGTGCGGGACAGCCCGCCCCCACCGCCCCAGCTGCGCGCCCTGCGGCGACCCACGCCCCCCGCGCTGGTGGCCGTTCCCCTGCCGCCGGTGCCGGAGGCCCCCGCTCCCGGCCGTGCCCCCCTGCGGGTCTACGGCGCCGGCATCAATTGCGGGCTGCTGGAGCAGGTGGTGCGGGCTCGCCAGCTGCCGGTGCAGGTGGTGGGCAGCGTGGAACTGGCCGATGTGGTGCTGAGTGTGCGCCAGCAGCTGGGACGGGACCCCCATGTGCGTCGGCAGGCCCAGGAGCTCGGCCTGCCGATCCTGGTGATCAAGAGCGACGCCCAGCCCCAGCTGCAGCGGGCGCTGGAGCGGTTGCTGGAGCGTCATCGGCCCGCCTCGCCCCCGCTCCACGGCTCCCCTGAGGCCTGCGGATCCGGCACCCTCGACGATGCCCACGCCGCCCTTGAGGAGTGCCGGCTGGCCGTGGAGCAGGTGGTACTCGCCCAGGGCCAGCCGGTGGAGCTCCTCCCCCGCAGTGCCTCCGTGCGCCAGCAACAGGCCGAACTGGCCGCCCGTTATCGCCTGCGCACGGCTGTGTTCGGCCATGGCGAACAGCAGCGTGTGCGGGTGTTCCCGGCCTGAGCGCAACGCCGGAGCGCCAGCCGGAACCGGGGGCGTTGACGAAGGGCCTGCCGCTGTGGGTAACTAGCAGGGCAGCGGCCTGGCCGCTGGGCAAGATCCGGGAGTCGCAGTGCTCCTGGCACTTCGCATTGGGCCGTCGCCAAGCGGTAAGGCAGCGGGTTTTGGTCCCGCCATTCCTAGGTTCGAATCCTAGCGGCCCAGTTCAGACCGCATTCCCAGCCCTTTTCTGGGACCAGGATGCTTCCGCTGCTGACTGCTGGGTCTGTTTGGTTGGTCCCGCAGCGGCAGAGCTCCTACGCTCAGCTCGTCGATGCGGATGGCTGGCGCTGATGGTCGTGGCCCCGCTGCTGGTGTGTGATTTTGACGGCGTGCTGGTGAACGGCATGGCCGAGTACTGGTTCGCCGCCCGCCGCGCCGCCCTCGACCTCGATGCCACGCTGCAGGTGCCGGAGGCCATGCCTGCCGGCTTCCGCCACCTGCGCCCCCTGATCCACAAGGGTTGGGAAATGGTGTTGGTGGCCGCTGAATTGGCCCGGGCTGATTTCCAGCTGCAGCCCTGGCTGGAGGCCTATGCCGATCAGCTGGCGCCGGCGCTGGCGCGCTGGGGCTGGACGCCTGATCAGCTCCAGGCCCAGCTGGAGCGGGTGCGGGAGCAGGCCATCGCCAGCGATCTGCACCGCTGGCTGGGGCTGCATCACTTTTATCCCGGGGTGCCGGAGCGCCTGCGCCGGCTCGGCGATGAGGGGGTGAGCTGGGCCGTGCTCACCACCAAGGGCGGGGTTTTCGCCCGAAAGATCCTGGCGTCCGCCGGGCTGGAGCCCTGGGCGCTCTACGGCCATGAACAGGGAAGCAAGCCGGAGGTTCTGACCAGGCTCCTGCGCGAACAGCACCGCCCCATCTGGTTTCTGGAGGATCGCCGGCCCACCCTGGAAGCGGTGTGCAGGCAGCCGGGGCTGGCGGATGTGCGCTGTTTTCTGGCCAGCTGGGGCTACCTTCTCCCCTGCGATGGCCAGGACCTGCCGCCAGGGATCCACTGGCTTGAGCCGCAAGTGTTTGCTGCCCCCCTGGCACGCTGGCCCTGATTGCCCTACAGTACTTCTGTACTAGACGCGGTTGAGACGCCGGCCCTCTGGTGGTGGCACTTGCTCTCTGGAGGTCGGAGTCGGGAGGTGTGACCTGGTCATGCCCCCTGTCTCTTCCGGTGACATGCGCTGTCCTGGCAGTGCCTGTCTGCCGGGTCCAGGGTCCGTCAGGATGGCTGGGCGGCCCGTTCCATCGCAACTTTTTCCATGCCTGCTGATCCGAAGGCCGCTGTGTCCACTCCCGCTACGCCTGCCCCCTCATCGCCGTCTAGCTCGCCGTCCACCGCAGCTCCCACCGCCATGCCATCCCCTGCCAACACAGTGGGCGCTGCCGACGCCAAGGCCATGGCCGAGCGTGACAAGGCCCTGGGTCTGGTGCTCAACCAGATCGAGCGCAATTTCGGCAAGGGCTCGATCATGCGTCTCGGCGATGCCTCCCGCATGCGGGTGGAGACCATCTCCACCGGAGCGCTCACCCTCGATCTGGCCCTGGGGGGCGGCTATCCGAGGGGCAGGGTGGTGGAGGTGTACGGGCCGGAGAGCTCGGGTAAGACCACCCTCACCCTCCATGCCATCGCCGAGGTGCAACGGCGCGGTGGTGTGGCCGCCTTCGTGGATGCGGAACATGCCCTCGATCCGGTGTACGCGGCGGCCCTGGGGGTGGATATCGAGAATCTGCTGGTCTCCCAGCCCGATACCGGTGAGATGGCGCTGGAGATCGTTGACCAGCTGGTGCGCTCTGCCGCCGTGGACATCGTGGTGGTCGACTCGGTGGCCGCCCTCACGCCCCGGGCCGAGATCGAGGGGGAGATGGGCGATCTGGCGGTGGGCAGCCAGGCCCGCCTGATGAGTCAGGCGATGCGCAAGATCACGGGGAACATCGGCAAGTCCGGTTGCACCGTGATTTTCCTCAACCAGCTGCGCCAGAAGATCGGCGTGACCTACGGCAACCCCGAAACCACCACCGGCGGTAATGCCCTCAAGTTCTACGCATCGGTGCGACTGGACATCCGTCGCATCCAGACCCTCAAGCGTGGCACGGAGGAGTACGGCATCCGTGCCAAGGTGAAGGTGGCCAAGAACAAGGTGGCACCTCCTTTCCGCATCGCGGAATTTGACATCCTGTTCGGTCGGGGTATCAGCACCCTGGGTTGTCTGCTCGACCTGGCCGAGGAAACCGGGGTGGTGACCCGCAAGGGCGCCTGGTACAGCTATGAGGGTGACAACATCGGTCAGGGCCGCGACAACACCATCACCTGGCTGGAGCAGAACCCCGACCAGGCACTGGTGATCGAGCAACTCACCCGGCAGAAGCTCACCGAGGGTTCGGAAGTCACGGCCAACTCGATGAAGCCCCTGGCTGCTGCTGCGAAGGCAGCGGTGGCTGAGCCTGCGGGCGCCGCGAACTGACGTTCCGCCGCGACCCTCGGCCGGTGCGATGCCAGGGGCAGCTGCCCCTGGCACAGGTGATGGGGGCAGGTCAGCGCTTGGACGGTGAGCTTCTGGCTGGCTTGGTGGCTGACTCCATGGGGTCTGGCTGGGCTGGGGCTGGCTGTTGCAGCATTTCGGCCACCCGCTGCAGTTCCTGGATGGCCTCGGCGCCTTCCAGCTTCACCAGCTCATGGCCGTCGCGGGATTCAACCCAGCTGATGCCGAAATCCGACACCAGAAAGCGCACCATGTGGTTCTCGCCAAGATTGGCGACGAAGGACGCTCCCTGGCCATTGCGTCCATCACCGCAGGTGTAGCAGGTGGCGGC
>Ga0208086_1000012_pt1 | contig 50591 bp, 65 predicted proteins | sample LakMenEpi06Jul10_FD_150675 | JGI IMG/M metagenome (GOLD analysis project Ga0208086, IMG submission 150675) | Freshwater microbial communities from Lake Mendota, WI - 06JUL2010 deep hole epilimnion (SPAdes) | ecosystem: Environmental > Aquatic > Freshwater > Lake > Epilimnion/Euphotic zone ...
CTCGCGCCTTGGCTTGATCCTCGGTTGAACCGCTGGGTCCCGTAAGCCGCGCTTAGCTCTCGCTTTGCGCAGTCCAAAACCTTATCACGCAGATGGGCCCTCTGCCAAGCGCAACGTCCCATGCAAAGGGGATGCAGCGTGGCGAGAGCGTTTCTATGGTCTGGTGAAGAGCGCCGCGGCGCGCGGTACACGACCTCGGATGGCACGCCACTTCAGCCAGGAACAGCTGCGGGTCCGCCCCAGCTCCCGTGAAGCGGCAATTGTGGAGAGTGCCCGCGAGCATTTCGAGCGCACCCTGGTGCGGGTGCGTGGCGAGCTGGTGGGCTCGGTGGCAGCCCTAGAACACCCGAACAAGAGCGCAGCCGCCAACTACGGCGAAGTGTTCCTGCGCGACAACGTGCCGGTGATGCTCTACCTGCTGGTGCAGGGGCGCTACGAGATCGTGCGCAACTTCCTCAGTACCTGCCTCGACCTGCAGAGCAAGACCTACCAGACCCGGGGCATCTTCCCCACCAGCTTCGTGGAAGAGAACGGCCGGCTGCTGGCCGACTACGGCCAGCGCTCAATCGGGCGGATCACCTCGGTGGATGCCAGCCTCTGGTGGCCGATTCTCTGCTGGATGTATGTACGCAGAAGCCAGGATGTGACCTTCGGCACCAGTCAGCCCGTGCAGCGCGGCGTGCAGTTGCTGCTGGACCTGGTGCTCCATCCCACCTTTGAAGGTACGCCGGTGCTGTTTGTGCCGGACTGCGCCTTCATGATTGACCGTCCGATGGATGTGTGGGGAGCCCCCCTGGAAGTGGAGGTGCTGCTCTACGGCTGCCTGCGCAGCTGCTGCCAGTTGATGGAGCTGGCTCAGAAGACGGCCGGCAGTCGGCTTCTGGAACAGCGGTTGGTGCTCAGTCGCCAGTGGTTGCGTGACCTGCGCCGTTTCCTGCTCAAGCACTACTGGGTCACCAGCAAAACCATGCAGGTGCTGCGACGGCGGCCGACCGAACAGTACGGCGATCAGCAGCACGAAAACGAGTTCAACGTGCAACCCCAGGTGATCCCCCCCTGGCTGCAGGACTGGCTGGAAAACAGGGGTGGCTATCTGATCGGCAACATGCGCACCGGCAGGCCCGATTTTCGCTTTTACAGCCTGGGGAATTCCCTGGCCTGCCTGTTTGAGATCCTTGCTCCGCCCCAGGAGCGTGCCCTGTTTCGGCTGGTGATGCACAACCGCCAGCACCTGATGGCCCAGATGCCGATGCGCATCTGCCATCCACCCATGGAATTGGAGGAGTGGGCGGATAAGACCGGCTCTGATCCCAAGAACTGGCCATGGAGTTACCACAACGGCGGCCATTGGCCCAGTCTGCTCTGGTATCTCACCAGTGCCGTGCTGATCCACGAGCAGCGCAATCCCAGAGCAGACGTGCTGCTGATGGGCCAGATGCGGGCCATGCTTGAAGAGTGCTACTGGAGCCAGCTCAACCAGCTACCCCGCCAGCAGTGGGCTGAGTATTTTGATGGGCCAACCGGCACCTGGGTGGGCCAACAGGCCCGGACCTACCAGACCTGGACCATTGTTGGGTTTCTACTGCTTCACCACTTTCTCCGGGTTGAGCCTGAGGACGTGCAACTGCTCGACCTCGGTCCATGAACGACAAGCCTGATCCGCCAGCCAGCACCAGGGAAGGGGGATCTTGGCAGGCACGACTGGCACAAAAAAAACCGCGACCAAGGTCGCGGTTCAGTTGCATGCCTTCAATAACGATCAGGGAAAGGCAAAAGATCGGGTTGATCAGAAAAGGCCCAGGGTGAGCGATTTATCGATCGGTAGTGCAGCACCGATACCGAGATAAATCGTAAAGAAGGTGCCGAACAGGAACACAGCCATCGCCACAGGACGACGGAAGGGGTTCTGAAACTTGTTGAAGCTTTCAATGAATGGAACCAGCATCAGACCAAGGGGAATCATGGTCTGCAGGGCAATCCCCAGGAGCTTGTTCGGCACAACCCGGAGAATCTGGAACACGGGGTAGAGGTACCACTCGGGCAAAATCTCAAGAGGAGTGGCGAACGGATCAGCCTTGTCGGCCAGCATGGCCGGATCAAGAACAGCCAGACCGACGATGCAGCCGATGGTGCCCAGAATCACCACGGGAAACATGTACAGCAGGTCGTTCGGCCAGGCCGGCTCGCCGTAATAGTTGTGGCCCATACCCTTGGCCAGCTTGGCCCTCAGGGCGGGGTCGGTGAGATCAGGCTTCTTGAGGATGTGCATGACAGGAGGCCCAGTGGGGGAAACCTAGAGCGGAATGGACAGGAGCGGCGGGATTTGGCAGGGATTGAAGCAACTGCCCCGTGAGCCAGGTGCTTTGCGACGCTTGCCAGGGCTTTTGGGGCAGACGCTGCTCAGAGGGGACCGGAGATGCCCTGCTTGCGGATCATCAGGAAGTGCATGAGCATGAACACAGCCAGCAGCCAGGGCATCACGAAGGTGTGAAGGCTGTAGAAGCGGGTGAGGGTGGCCTGGCCAACGCTCTCGCCGCCACGGAGAAGCTCAACCATGAAGTCGCCAACCACGGGCACGGCTGCAGGCACACCGCTCACGATCTTCACGGCCCAGTAACCAACCTGGTCCCAGGGGAGGGAGTAACCGGTGACTCCGAAACTGACGGTGATCACGGCCATGGTCACGCCGGTGACCCAGGTGAGCTCACGGGGGCGCTTGAAGCCGCCGGTGAGGTACACGCGGAACACATGAAGGATCAGCATCAGCACCATCATCGAGGCGCTCCAGCGATGCACGGAGCGGATCAGCCAGCCGAAGCTGACGTCCGTCATGAGGTACTGCACAGAGGCGTAGGCCTCGGCCACAGTGGGCTTGTAATAGAACGTCATCGCGAAGCCCGTCGCGAACTGGATCAGGAAGCACACCAGGGTGATGCCGCCCAGGCAGTAAAAGATGTTGACGTGCGGTGGCACGTATTTGGCCGAAATGTCGTCCGCGATCGCCTGGATCTCAAGGCGCTCCTCAAACCAGTTGTAAACGGGGTTGGAGGCGCCCCCGGTGTTTCCAGCAGGAGTGTTCGCCATGCAGCTGGGGAGATTGGTTGCGAGAGTCTACGCACCACCTCGAAGCTCCCGTGAGCGCACCGCGGCCCCAACCCTCCCTCCCAGCCCAACTGCTGCACCGCGCCGGGGGTCTGCTGCTGGCCCTGGTGCTCAGCCTGGCTGTGCTGGCCCCTCCCTTCGCCCTCAGCGGGGGTTCCGCTTCCGCCGCCCTGGCCCTCAGTGATACCCAGCAACTGGTGGTGGAAGCGTGGCGCCTGGTGAACCAGAGCTATCTGGATCCCGCCCGCTTTGAGCAGGTGCACTGGCGGCGGCTGCGCCAGAAGGCCCTGGAGCGGCCGATCCGCAGCTCCGGCGATGCCTACGACGCCATTGAAGCCATGCTCAGCCCCCTGGGCGATCCCTACACGCGCCTGCTGCGCCCCGAGGAATACGGGGCCCTGCGCGCCAGCACCCAGGGCACGGTGAGCGGAGTGGGCCTGCAACTCGGGCTGCGGGCCAGCGACCAGCAGGTGGTGGTGATTGCCCCATTGGATGGCTCGCCCGCCGCCGAGGCCCGGATCAGGAGCGGCTCACCGGTGTTGCAGGTGAATGGGCAGCCAACCAGCGAGCTCGGCCTCGACCAGACCGCGGCGGCCCTACGGGGCCCCAGCGGCAGCACGGTTCTGGTGGAGATCCTGGAGACCGAGGGCAAGACCCGGGAGCTGGAACTGGAACGCCGGCAGGTGGACCTCAGGCCGGTGCGCAGCAAGCGCCTGCGGGTGGAGGGCCACACCCTCGGCTATCTGCGCATCACCCAGTTCGCCGAGCCGGTGCCCGAGCAGGTGAAGGAGGCACTGCAGGATCTGCAGGGGCAAGGCATCGAGGGCCTGGTGCTGGACCTGCGCAACAATTCCGGGGGGCTGGTGAGCGCGGGGCTGAACGTGGCCGATGCCCTGCTCGACTCCAAACCGATCGTGGAAACGGAGGCCCGCGATGGCCTCAGCTCGCCGCAACAGGCCGGGCCGGGCCAGCTCTTCGATGGACCGATGCTCACCCTGGTGAACGGCGGCACAGCCAGCGCCAGCGAGATTCTGGCCGGCGCCCTGCAGGACAACGGCCGCAGTGAACTGGCCGGCAGCCGCACCTACGGCAAGGGCCTGATTCAGACGCTGATCTCACTAGGCGACAGCAGCGGGCTGGCCGTGACCGTGGCCCGCTACCTCACCCCCGGCGGCCGGGACATTCAGAACCAGGGCATCGAGCCCGACCACAGACTCACCGCACCTGAACCCCTCAACCCCGGCGGCGAGGGCGACGACTGGCTGGATCAGGGCGCCAAGCTGCTGGCCGCAGGGCTGCCGCGGCCGAATCCAGCACCGGAGACCTAAGGCCGTGCGGGAACGGATCTATCACGACCCCCTCCATGGGGCGATTCGGCTGGAGACCGCCGAGCCGGCTGAAGCCCTGGCCATCGCGCTGATCGACAGCGGACCCTTCCAGCGGTTGCGCCGGATCCGCCAGCTGGGGCCTGCCTTTCTCACCTTCCACGGGGCCGAATCGAGCCGCTTCACCCACTCCCTGGGGGTGCTGGAGCTGGCGCGTCAGGCCCTGCGCCAACTGGAGCGGCACCACCCGGAGCTGGCCGCCCAGCGGGGGGTGCTCTATGCCGCGGCCCTGCTGCATGACCTCGGCCATGCCCCCCTCAGCCACACAGGCGAGGAGATGTTCGGCCTCAAACATGAACTGTGGTCGGCGCGGCTGATCCAGGAGCACCCGGCCCTGCGGGAGCCCCTTGAGGCCTTTGCGCCTGGCTGCGCGGAGGCCGTGGCCGGCCTGCTCACCGGCCAGGCCAAGGACACCCCGGCCATCCAGGCCCTGGTGAGCAGCCAGCTGGACTGCGACCGGCTCGACTACCTGCTGCGCGACAGCTACAGCACGGGCACCACCTATGGGCGGCTCGATCTGGAGCGGATCCTGGCGGCCCTCACCCTCGCTCCGGATGGGGGACTGGCCATCCATCCCAAGGGGCTGATGGCCGTGGAGCACTACCTGGTGGTGCGCAACCTGATGTACCGCACCGTGTACAACCACCGGATGAACGTGGTATGCAACTGGCTGCTGCGCCAGGCCATCGCCCTGGCCCGGGCCCTCGGCCCTGCCCAGGTGTGGACCGATGGGGTGATGGCGCGCTGGCTCTGGGAACCCGCGGATCTGGACCTGCCCACCTACCTGGCCAACGACGACATCCGCACCGGCTACCACCTGCAGCGCTGGCGGGAGAGCGGCCCGCCGGAGCTGGCCGATCCCTGCAGGCGACTGCTGGAACGCCGGCTGCTCAAGGCCACGGCCGTGAGCCATCTCTCTCCGGGCAGACGCCTGGAACTGCTGGCCGAAGCCCGACGGCTGGCCGAAGCCCAGGGGTTCTGCGCCGAGGTGAGCTGTGGCCTGCAGCAGCGGCAGAGTCGGGGCTACCACGCCTACAAGGGCGGCCTGCGCCTGTGGGATGGGGAACGGCTGGAGGCCCTGGAGCAGCGCTCAGCGCTGGTGCAGAGCCTGACCGCGCCGATGGAATGGGCCTGGCTGATCCACCCGGCGGAAGTGGCCCCTAAGTTGCGCCAGTTGATCAGCGACTGATGCTGCCGGCAGCCATGGATGCAGAGCTGTACAGGGCCAGTTGGGACGGGGCCCCAGGCTGGATGGTGCTGCCGGAGCCACCGGGAGACACGCCGGTCTGCCAGCTGGTGGAGCGCAGCCTGAACCAGGCGAAGCTGCTCTCGCAGGGAGACTTGCCGGAGGCCCTCGGGCTGGCCAGCGGCAGCTGGCGACTCGACGTGCGTGCCCTGCGCGCCGTAGCTGAACGGATGGCCTCCCTGGGCGTGAATCTGGCCGGGCTCTGCGCCACCGACCCGCTCACGCGGGCGGCAGCCGCAGCCCTTGGGCTGCCCACGAGCGCTCCCCTGCCCGGGACTGGGCCTGGGACTGGGACTGGGACTGGGGCAGCGTCGGGCCCGCCGGAGCCACGCAGCCGTGCGCTCACCGTGCACCAGGGCACCCTGCGGGCCGGCGATCACCTGGAGGTTGCGGGCTCGCTGCTGGTGCTGGGGGATGTGAATCCAGGAGCCCGGGTCAGTGCCGGGGGCGATGTGCGGGTGTGGGGACGGCTGCGCGGCGCTGCCCATGCCGGCAGCCAGGGGGATCCCACGGCCAAAATCGTGGCCCTGCAACTGCGGCCCCTGCAGCTGCGGATCGCCGATGCCGTGGCCAGGGGACCGGAGGATCTGCCGCCGGCCGGCCTGGCGGAGCAGGCCTGCCTGGAGAATGGGATGATCCGGCTCACCCCGGCGGATCCGCTCTGGCCGCTCAACGGTTGATCAGGCCGAAGGCCCCCAGTCCCCCGGCCACCGCCATGAACCAGAGGGGCGAGATCCGGGTGCGCAACATCAGCACGCACACCAGGCAGGACATCAGCACGCCCGCGGCATCCGTGTCGGCGCTGCGCAGGATCTTGAGGCCCACAGCGAACAGGATGCCGAGGGTGATGGGGCCCATGGCCCGCTCAAACGCCACGCGCAGGGGCGACTGGTCCAGCCGTTTCCAGCTCAGGCAGGCCAGCACCATCACCAGGGTGGAGGGCAGGAGGATGGCCAGCTCCGCCGCTAAGGCACTCAACAGGGCCCAGCCCGGACCTTCGCGCCAGGCAGCACCCAGACCGAGCAGACCCACAATCATCGAACTGGGCCCCGGTGCGGCCTCTGCCAGGGCGTAGAGGTCGGCGAACTGGCGAGCGCTGAGCCAGCAGTACTGATCCACCGCCAGGTGGTGGTACTCGGCCAACAGCGTGTTGCCCCCACCCAGCGAGAACAGGGAAAGGGAAAGAAACTGGCCGATCACCTGCAGCAGCCGGGAGAGATCGGAGATCGACGCCGGCGTGCAGGCCGCAGCGATCCAGACCGCCGGCATCAGGGTGCTCTCCTGGACGGCCGGGGCCAGTACCAGGCCATGGCCAGGGGCCCACTGATCAGCACCACCGGCACCAACCTGGCGTGAAACACGCTGAGCGCGAGCAGCACAGCCCCCGCCAGAACCAGCGCCACCGGATCCTTCCAGTATTGATCGAGGATCTTGAATCCCATCGACAGGGCCATGCCTGCGGCCGCCGCCACCACGCCGGCCAGCACCCGGTCGACGGCGGGCAGCTCATGCACCTGGAAGTAGAGAAACCCCAGGGCCATCAACAGGCTGAAGGGCACCAGCAGCATGCCGGCCATCGCCGCCAGGGCCCCCGGCAGCCCCCGGAATTCAGCACCGATGTACACGGCCATGTTGATCTGATTCGGCCCCGGGAACAGCCGCGCCACCGTGAGTCCGGTGAGGAACTGTTCGTTGGTCATCCAGCGGCGCTGCTCCACCACAATCCGCTGACTCCAGGCGGACAGGCCGCCGCCAAAAGCGGAGAGAGCCACCTGGAGCATGCCGATGAACAGTGCTGCCAGCCCAGGCCTGGGGGCAAGGCCTTCGCCCGCCGAGGTGGAGCCGGGCAAAAACGGGTCAGTCATGCACGAAGTGCGGATCCGCCGGCAGCTCGCCATCCTCATGCAGGCTGGGATCGAGAGGATCCGGAGCGTGGTAGGGGCTCGCCTGATCCCAGTCGGATTCAAAGGTCTGGCGCAACCGCTCCACCACATCCGGCGCATCGGACTCGATGCCTAGTTCCCGCCGCACATCGAAGGCACTTCGATCGATGTTCATCGAACCCGTCTGGGCGTAGTGGTCATCCACCAGCACCAGTTTGGCATGGAGCTTGAGATGCTTTTGCCGCCGCACTTTCACCCCGAATCTCTCCATAATTCGCAGCGAAGAGAAGGTGTCATAGATATCCCAATCAGAGATCCCATGCTTACCTCCGCAGAGGAAATGCACCTTCACGCCGCGTTCGCGAGCGGCAATGATGCGCTCCAGAATCACGGCATCCACGAACTTGGGATGCTGAATCCAAAGGCTTCGTCTGGCCATGTCGATGATGCGTGCCAGCTGGCCACGGCTGTGCTGATTGCTCCACACCAGGCCCACCTCCAGATCGGGCTTGAATGGCTGACGGTTCCAATCAGCTTCAAAACCGGCGATCACCTCGGCCACCACGGCAGGCGCGTGACTGAGCACCCCGTAATCCCGGGTGAGTGTGAAGTACTTATCAGAAAGATTAAAGGTGGAGATCAGGGCCGATTCCCGATCAAACACCATCGACTTCTCATGGGTCACGGGGAAGGCATCACTGGTCCAGCTCACCGCGATGCCAGCCGCCTCCAGCTGGCTGAAGGCGGCGTCATTCCAGCGATCGCCACCTGAGGTGTGGGGATTGAGCATCGCCCGCACCTCAACGCCTCGGCGGTGAGCGTCAAGAAGGGCGTCGAGAACGGCGGGGCTCTCCAGCTTGAACTGCTTGAGCAGGAGCTGCTGGCGGGTGGATGCGATCAGATCGACAACCGCTTGCCCCCCATCCTCGGGCATCACCAGCAGACGTTGGTGGGTGTGGCGCACGGCGTGTCAGCAGCCAGGGCGGCACGCTACCTGACTTTCCATTGGCTGCATGGCTTTAACCTGCTGCCACACCAGGCCAAGCCGTGACAGCCGCGTCCACTCGCTTCATCCTGATCTGCTCGGGCAAGGGAGGTGTGGGGAAAACCACCCTCACCGCCAACCTGGGCATCGCCCTGGCCAGGCAGGGTGCCCGCACAGCAGTGCTCGATGCCGACTTCGGCTTGCGCAACCTCGACCTGCTGCTGGGGCTCGAGAACCGCATCGTGTTCACCGCCCAGGAGGTGCTGGCCGGCAGTTGCCGGCTCGAGCAGGCCCTGGTGAAGCACAAGCAGGAGCCAAACCTGGCCCTGCTGCCGGCAGGCAACCCCCGCATGCTCGAGTGGCTCACCCCCGAGGACATGCAGAAGATCGCCCAGATGGTGGGCGAACACTTCGACTACGTGCTGATCGACGCACCTGCTGGCATCGAGGGGGGGTTCCGCAACGCCATGGCGGCCGCCAGCGAGGCCATCGTGGTCACCACCCCGGAAGTGTCCGCCGTTCGTGATGCCGACCGGGTGATCGGCCTGCTCAACAGCGAGGGCGTGAAGCCGATCCAGCTGGTGCTCAACCGCGTGCGGCCGCGGATGATGGCCAACCAGGAGATGCTGGCGGTTGATGACGTCACCGACATCCTGGCCCTGCCCCTGCTCGGGCTGGTGCTTGAAGATGAACAGGTGATCGTGAGCACCAACCGCGGTGAGCCCCTCACCCTGAATGGCACCCATTCACCGGCCGCCCGCGCCTACACCAACGTGGCTCGTCGCCTGCTCGGCGAGGACGTGGCCCTGATCGACCCCAGCAAGGAACGTCAGGGACTGCGGGCCAAGATCGGCCGCCTGATGAACACCAAGATCTTCTGAGCCGATGTCCCTGCGTGACGTGATCAACAAGCTCCTGGGCCGGCAAGCCAACAGTGCCGGCACCGCCAGGCAGCGGCTGCAGCTGGTGCTGGCCCATGACCGCAGCGATCTCAACCCCGAGCTGCTGGAGCAGATGCGCCGGGAGATTCTGGAGGTGGTGAGTCGCTATGTGGAAATCGATCTGGAGGAGGGGGATGTGAGCCTGGCCACCGAAGACCGGGTCACGGCCCTGGTGGCCAACCTGCCGATCCGGCGCACGCGGCAGATCGTTGAACCTGCCCCCGCCACCGCCGCGGATCCCCTGGAGGTGTGACCCGCTATACCTGCAAGGTGGCAACCCTGTGGGGGACCTCCGGTGCACGCCATGCCAACCGTCGATCATCCTGAGCCGATCACCCCAGCCGAAGCCCGCGTGCTGGGGGCCTTGCGCAGAGGGCTGAGCAACCGTGGGATTGCTGGCGTGCTGGTGGTGAGTCCACGCACGGTGGAGAGTCACATCTCCACCCTGCTGGCCAAGACCGGCTGCGGCAACCGCACCGAGCTACTGCTCTGGTCGCTGGCGCTCACCCCTGGGGCGATAAGCTCCGCTGAGGGCACTGCCCAGGCCGGCTTAGCTCAGCGGTAGAGCAGCGCTTTTGTAAAGCGAAGGCCATCGGTTCAAATCCGTTAGCCGGCTTTCAACGGATTACCTTCAGGGTCTGGATGGCCTTCAGGGGCTGGGGGGTAACGATCCAGGCCAGGGCCGGAGCGGTGCTGGAGGCGGTGGGGGAGCCACCGGCAGCCCCAGCTGAGGAAGCGTGGATGAGGCCGGTGGCAGGGGCTGGGTGGTGGTTTGTGTGGCTGGCGGCAACGCGGCAGCCCCCCCCGCGCCAAGCCTGGCTGCAGGGACAGCAAACAACCCAGCCAGCGTGGCCTGCCGTTGCTCGGCGGGCTCAGGCCCCAGATTCCAGAGCGACTCCAGATAGAAGAAGGCCACGCCAAGGCCAGCCTGCCGGCTGGCAAGCACCTTCTGCTGCATCAGCTGGGCGGGGGTGGGCCTGTTGCGCTGGCCACTGAGGATCGCCATCGCCGTGGGGATGCGCTGACGCGCTTCCTGCACCTCAGGCCGCCACATGTGCGGGGTGAAGCTCTCCAGATCCGGCCTGTAGATCTGCACCAGCAGCTCATCGGCGATGCCCTGACGCACCCAGGCCCGCCAGTCCTGGAGCTGGAGCTTGTAGGCGAAGTCGTAGTAGTTGGGGGAAATGGACACAATCGCCCCGGGACGCCGGGCACGCACCGCCTTGCTGAGCCGATCCATGAAGGCGGTGATCTTGTCGGCCCGCCACTTCACCCAGGCCGGATCGGCAGGGTTGGCGGGAGGGTTGCGGCCCGTTTCCCTGCGGTAGAGCGCCACGGTGAAGGGGTCGTAGCCGAACTCCCTGGGCAGGGTGGTGTGGTCATCGAACTGGATGCCATCCGCTCCGTACTTGCCCACCACCTCCAGCACCAGATCGGTGATCAGCTGCTGAACCTCAGGACGGAAGGGATTCAGCCACTTCACCTCTCCCGCAGCGCTGATTGACGTGAGCGTGCCGTCCTGCTTGCTGGTGAGCCAGGCGCTGTGACGACGGGCCAGCTCAGAGCCAGGGGCCGCCATAAAGCCGAATTCAAACCAGGGAATCACCAGCAGCCCCTGGCGACGGCCCTCGGCAATCAGCTCCCCGATCACATCCTGGCCCTGGAGGCCACGAAAGGTGAAATCCTGCAGCCCCCGCCCCTGCACCACCTCGCTGGGGTAGTAGGTGATGCCGCCGTTCCACACCACCGGGTAGAGGGTGTTGAAGTTGAGCCGGGCGAGCTGGGCCACCATCTGCTGCATGCGCTCGCGATCGCGCAGCACCGGCATGTCGTTGGCAGTGAGCCACACACCCCGCAGTTCCGTGCGGGGTCTCGCTGCTGCGGGTGCCGGAGAAGAGGGCTGGGGCTGCCCTTGGGCGCGGACGCTGGCAGGGGAGAACCCTTCCGCCGGCAGCACCCCCAGCCCTTGGGCCAGGAGCAGCGCAGCCATCGTGATCCGCCGCCAGCGCACCATGCCCAACGTGATGGGATGGTTAAGCCTAGGAATCATCCTGGCCGGCCAGCAGCCACCCCAGCAGCAGCAGCGGCAGCCACGCCAGCCACAGGGCCTTGAGCACCACCGTGCCGCCGATGATCAAGGGGGAGGCGATCCAGGCATAGATCGCCATGGTGACCAGCAGCACCAGCACCAGCGCAGCCATGAGCTGTTCAGGGGAGACGATCAGGAAGCACGAAAGCACCCTGGCGGAGCACCCGCCAACCTGCCCTGTCCGCCGCGCCGTCCTCCCCCCCCTGCCAGGCCAATACTGTGCTGGCCAGACCCGAAGCGGCCGGCCAGGGAATGGGCGCCAGCAGGGGCAGCCCCGGGAAGAAACGGCACGCGGCCTCCGCATCGCGGGCCGCCGCCACGCCGGAGGGGTTGGCGCTGGTGGTGGCCAGAACCCCGCTCTGGCCCAGCAGCTCCCGGGTCTCGGCACAGGCGGGAATGCGCAGACCAAGACTGCACCCTCCCGGATGCAGCTGATCGATGAGGCTGCCCTTGGCCGGCAGCACCAGGGTGAGGGGGCCTGGCCAGCCCTGGGCGGCCATCGCCGACCATTCCGGGCGCCAGGGAACGCCAACCACGGCCTGGAGCTGGGGCAGATCCGCACCCATCAGGATCAGGGGCTTGTCGAGGGGGCGCTGCTTGAGCTCCCAGATCCGGCTGGCGAACGCCGGGATTGCGGCCAGAGCCGGCAGGGTGTCGGTGGGCATCAGGGCCACCGCCCCTGCGCGGAGACGCTCGGCCAGCAGCGCCGCTGGCAGGGCCTCGGGGGGTGGGGCTTGGGTCATGGTGCGCTGAGGGGAGCGGAAGCAGCAGGGCCACGGCGAGCCATGGCGAAACGCCGGATGCCCTCCAGATCGCAATGGGCTGTGACGGGGCCCAGGCCCCCCTCGCGCAGCTGGGAGAGAACAGCATCACTCTGATCATGGTGATGCTCCAGCAACAGCCAGCCCCCGGGTGCCAGGGCCTTGCTGGCGCCAACCGCAATGGCCCGGATGGCTTTCAGACCATCAATGCCGCCATCGAGAGCGATGCGCGGTTCATGATCCCGTACGACCGGCTCCAGTTGGTCCCACACGGCAGTGGGGATATAGGGAGGGTTGGCGACCACCAGGTTCAGCCTCCCCCACCAGGGGCGGAGCGGCTCCCACCAGCTGCCGGCCAGCAGGCGCACCCGCTCCTGCACACCCTGGCCGCGCAGATTCCGCTCCGCTTGCTGAAGCGCCTGGGGGCTGCAATCCACCGCCAGGCCCTCCCCCTCGGGCCAGAGCCGGGCCAGGGCAACGGCAAGGCAGGCCGAGCCCGTGCCCAGGTCGGCCCAGAGTGGTGGAGAGGCCTCGAGCCAGTGAGCCTGGGCCAGCTCCACCAGCAGCTCGGTTTCCGGGCGCGGAATAAGCACACCCGGTGCCACCGTCAGGTTCAGATCCCGCCAGGGACACACACCCGCCAGGTACTGCAGCGGCTGGGCAGTCTCCATATGGGACGTCCACAGGACGGCCAGCTGGCCGAGCGAGGCGCGCATCCGCAGTCTTCGGCGGGGATCAAGGCGCAGACGCTGCAGCGTGGCCCAGTCCACGCCGGCCACCAGCTCCAGCAGCCAGTCGAGCTCCTCTGGCCTCCCCCCTTCCATGAGCTGCTGGCGGCGCCAGGCCAGCAGCTCACCGGCAGCCAAGTCAACCTCCACAGGCTGCACCAGGACTGACCCGGCCTGCCCTTGTGGCTGGCGTGGAGCTGGGGTGGAGCGCCAGGGCAAAGCGTTGAACCAATCCCGTCCATTCAATCCGGTGAACGGGTCAATCCACTGAACGGGGACGCCAGTGCAGTCCAGGTTCGGACTGCACCACACCGGCCAGCTCCAGGGCCAGCAGCCGGGACGCGAGAACGGCTGCTGGTTGCGCCAGCGCAAGACAGAGCTGCTCCAGCGATGCGCCATCGGCCAGGGCGTGCAACAACTCCGGATCCAGCGAATCCCTTGTCCCAGCCCCCTGTGGTGAGCGCACGGCCACGGGCCGGGATCCGAGGGGCCCCACCCCCAGCTGACGGATCAGATCCGAGGGCTCCAACAGCAGGGTGGCCCCCCGGCCCAGCCAGCGATTGCTGCCCCGGGCCGAGAGCCGAGCGGCATCCCCCGGCACCACCCAGAGCGGCAACTGCTGCTGCCAGGCCAGTTGGGCCGAGTGCAGGGCCCCACTCCGGTCCGGGCATTCCACCAGAACCACCGCACTGGCCAGCGCCACCTGCAGCCGATTGCGGGCCGCGAAATGACCGGCACACACCGATGAGCGGGGAGGCTGTTCGCTGATCAACAGGCCCCGCCGACCCACCTGGGCCTGCAGGTTGCGGTGGTGGCTTGGATACACCCTCTCCAGGGGGGTGCCGAGCACTGCCACAGGACGCCCCTCCGCCTGCAGACAGCCGCGATGACAGGCCGCGTCGATGCCATCGGCCAGGCCGCTCACCACCGGCCAGCCAGCCTGGGCGAGGGCCCGCCCCAGGTCCTCGGCCATGGCCAGCCCAGCCCGGGAGGGCCGCCGGGTGCCCACCACCGCCACGGCCTGCCGACGGGCGAGCAGCGGCCACAGGGATCCACAGCCCCGCCAATAGAGCCCGAGGGGGGGCCGGGAGAGTTCGCGCAGGGCCTGCGGGGAGGCGGGATCTCCAGGCAGCAGCACCGTCCTGCCCCCCTGAACCTGGGCCGACCACCGTTCCAGCGGCCTCTCCCCCCAGTGCTGGCGAAAGTGCTCCAGCCGCCGACGCCAGTCGGTTGCCACTCCCGCGAGGCGGGGAAAGCGATCCACGGGGGCAAGCCAGGCCTCTGCCAGGCCGCCGAAGTGGGCCTCGATGGCCACCAGACTCACCCAACCGAGGCCAGGGCAGGCCGACCAGAGCAACCACCAGAGCCGCCGCTCATACCCCCATCCCCGCCTGCACGACCCAACCGGCAGGCCCTTCCCTGCCCCGGCGGCTGCCAAGGCAAGACCCCCGTCCCGCCTGTCGCCACCGGCCTCCAGAACCTCAGCAGGATTAAACCGCACGCCACTGGCAGCAACGCCAGCGACCGCCTTCCGACTCATGGCATCAGTACGTCTGTACTGAGATTAGCTCTGTCCACGGGCCAGGGCGGTCGCGGCGGCCGCCAGGTCGTCCGGCCAGCGCCGCCGCAGCCGGAAGACCTGTCCGCCAGCCCCCGCCGCCAATGGCTGGGCATGGCGGTCCACCAGCACCAGGTCCACCCTGGCCTCGGCCGCCAGCCCCTCTGCAGCGCTGAGAAAACGACTGTGCCAGGTGAGTTTCAGCCCCCTTCGCGGCAGCACCTGACTCACCACATCCACCAGATCCCCATGCCGAAGCGGCTGCAGGTACTGGATCGTCATCGCCACCACCGGCAGCTCCAGGCCACGACCCGAGAGATCCCCATAGGCCAGGCCAACCCCGGCCAGCGCCTCCACCCTTCCCTCCTCCAGCCAGGCCAGATAGGCCCCATGCCACATCACCCCGGCATGGTCGGTGTGCTGGGGCAGCACCCTGCGGCGCAGCGTCCATTGGCCACACTCCATCACGGTCTGCATGGTTCAGGGCTGGGCGTTCGGTGAACAGCCATAGGCTGCCGTGGAGACAGGTGTTGGTTCCGTGTTCCGCAACGTTCTGATCGCTGACTCCGGCAAGGGCCACGTGGAAGAGATGGTGCGCATGCTGCGCGACATCCCCGTGGTGCGCCAGGCTCGCGTCAACCTCCTGCACGTGGTGCCCGAACAGGGCGGGGAAGCTGTGCAGGAGCACTGGCAGAAAGCCGCCGGCATCATGGCGGCCGCCGTGGCCCGCCTCGGCCTCGACCCCAGCGAGGTGAACACGATCATCCGCCAGGGCGACACCAAACAGACCGTGCTGCGGGTGGCGGACGAGTTCGATTCCGATCTGATCGTGATGGGCTCCCGCGGCCTCAACCGGCTGCAGTCAATTCTCGGCAACAGCGCCAGCCAGTACGTGTTCCAGCTCTCCACCCGGCCGATGCTGCTGGTGCGGGACGACCTCTATGTGCGCCACATCAACCGGGTGATGGTGACCGTTGATGGCACCGGCGTAGGCGATGACGCCCTCAAGCTGGCCTGTGAACTGGTGCGGGAGATTCCCGGCGGCACGCTCACCGGTGTGCACGTCAGCCGCCAGGACGTGACCCCGTCCCGGGGCGGAAAGTCACCCGCCGATGAGGTGCTGGATCAGGCAGTGCAGCGGGCGCGCGGCCTCGGCGTGGAGCTCCGGGCCGTGCACCGCACCGGCAGCGACATCGGACGCACGGTGTGCTCGGCAGCCGAAGAGCTCGGCACCGACCTGCTGGTGATCGCCTCGCAGGACCGCCGTCCGGTGGTGGCCCGGGCGCTGGTGGACCTCGACCGGCTGCTGGGTAGCTCCGTGAGCGACTACATCCGGGTGCATGCCCCGGCCCCGGTGTTGCTGGTGAGGGAACCGGAAGCCAAGCGCTGAGGGGCGGTCAGGCAGAGGCCAGCGCCCGCGGGCCGCTTCAGCTGCCCTGGCGGCTGCTGGTCTGGATGTAGAGCACCAGCAGAAACACGGTGGGAACCAGGACGAACATCAGACTGGCGACAAAGCCGAGATCGTTGGTTTCCATGGCAGTGCTGTGGTTGCTGGGAGGGTATCACCGGCAACCCTGCGGCAATCCGGACGGTTCACTGGTCGTTGCGGGAGGCCTGCCCTGGTGAAGGTCTCAAGGGGATTCAGCGCCCTGCCCATCGGCGATGCTCCCTGCCTGAGATTCGGGCTCAGCCCCCTCCTCCGCAGCCAGCTCGGGCTCCGGCTCCAGATCTGCCTGCTGCCAGCTGGTGGGGCCGGCAGGCAGGGGCTGGGCCAGGGCGTTGGCCACCAGCCCCTGCTTGTCGGCCAGACCCACCTGGGGCCTGGTGATCACCAGCAGCGATTGCTGCACCAGGGCCTGACAGGCCAGGCGCCACTCCTGGGGGCGACGCCGCAGCTTCTGCTCCTCCACAACCGTGCGGGCACTGAGCGCCTGGGCGGCTGTGCCCTCCGGAACTTCCACGAAGCAGGTGATGCACTGGCCGCAACCACCGCAGTTCCCCAGGGTGCCCTTCAGCCCGTAGAGCTGAATTCCCTCCCGCAGCGCCACCTCGCGCAGGTTCTCCCCGGGATAGCACTCCACATCCCGGCCCTCGCGCACAAAGCGGATCACGGGCATGGCGATTCAGGCGGCTGGCGCCATTCTGGGCCGCCCCGTTGCGGACCGTTACCAGCGCCGCGGCTGGCGCGGTGCGCCCCTTACGATCGCCAAACCCTCCCCAGAACGTCTCCCCATGGGATTGCCCTGGTATCGGGTGCACACGGTCGTGATCAACGACCCGGGCCGCTTGCTCGCCGTGCACCTCATGCACACCGCACTGGTGGCCGGCTGGGCCGGCTCCATGGCGCTCTACGAGCTCGCGATCTTTGATCCATCCGACCCTGTGCTCAACCCGATGTGGCGCCAGGGCATGTTTGTGATGCCCTTCATGGCGCGTCTGGGCGTGACCGGCAGCTGGGGCGGCTGGAGCATCACCGGCGAGACCGGTGTGGATCCTGGCTTCTGGAGCTTCGAGGGCGTCGCTGCCGCCCACATCATTTTCAGCGGTCTGCTGTTCCTGGCCGCGATCTGGCACTGGACCTATTGGGATCTGGAGATCTGGCAGGACCCACGCACTGGCGAACCGGCCCTTGATCTGCCCAAGATCTTCGGCATCCACCTGCTGCTGGCCGGTCTGGCCTGCTTCGGCTTCGGAGCCTTCCACCTCACCGGAGTCTTCGGTCCGGGCATGTGGGTGAGCGATGCCTATGGGCTCGGCGGTCACCTGGAGCCAGTGCAGCCAGCCTGGGGTCCCGAGGGCTTCAACCCCTTTAATCCAGGCGGAATCGTGGCCCACCACATCGCCGCCGGCATCGTCGGCATCATCGCCGGCATCTTTCACATCACCACCCGTCCTCCCGAGCGTCTCTACAAAGCTCTGCGGATGGGCAACATCGAGACGGTTCTGGCCTCGGCCATTGCCGCCGTGTTCTTCGCGGCCTTCGTGGTGGCCGGCACAATGTGGTATGGCGCTGCGGCCACTCCCGTTGAGCTGTTCGGCCCCACCCGCTTCCAGTGGGATCAGGGCTATTTCAAGGCTGAAATCAGCCGGCGCGTGCAGACCGCGATCGACAACGGCGCCAGCCGCGAGCAGGCCTACGGTGCCATTCCTGAGAAGCTCGCCTTCTACGACTACGTGGGCAACAGTCCGGCCAAGGGCGGCCTGTTCCGTGTGGGTCCGATGGTGAACGGCGACGGCCTGCCCACCGGCTGGCTTGGCCACATCTCCTTCACCGATAAGGAAGGACGTGAACTGGACGTGCGTCGCCTGCCGAACTTCTTTGAGAACTTCCCCGTGGTTCTCCAGGACCAGGACGGCATTGTGCGGGCGGACATCCCCTTCCGCCGCGCAGAGGCCAAGTACTCCTTTGAACAGAGTGGCGTGAAGGCCACCGTGTACGGCGGTGCCCTCAACGGCCAGACCTTCACCGATCCAGCCGACGTGAAGCGCCTGGCCCGCAAGGCCCAACTGGGTGAAGCCTTCGACTTCGACCGCGAGACTTACCACTCCGATGGCACCTTCCGCAGCTCGCCGCGCGGCTGGTTCACCTTCGGGCATGCCACCTTCGCCCTGCTCTTCTTCTTCGGCCACATCTGGCATGGGGCCCGCACCCTCTACCGTGATGTGTTCGCCGGTATCGATCCCGACCTCGGCGAGCAGGTGGAGTTCGGCCTGTTCCAGAAACTGGGCGACAAGTCGACCCGCCGCCTGCCGGAGGGCTATGTGCCCCCGGCTGGCTCCACCCTCAGCTGACCAGGAGCAGACCCCATGGAGAGCTTTGCCTACATCCTGATCTTGGCTCTGGCCATTTCCACCCTGTTCTTCGCCATCGCCTTCCGCGATCCCCCGAAGATCGGCAAGTGACCGCCCAACCGTCAACAAAACCACCATTTCGCCTGCCCCTGGAAACCCCAGGGGCTTTTTTTTGGCGGACCGTTCAGCAACAAAACGCCGCAGGGCCGTTCTCAAGCCCTTCTCAAGCGGAGATCGCATGATTAAACTCCGTAAAGTCACCCGGATGTGCGGGGATGCAATGCCCCTCCTGCCAGCACACAGATAGTCGGGTGCTGGAATCCCGTTCAGCCGACAGTGGCCGCAGCGTGCGCCGTCGTCGCGAGTGCCTGAACTGCGACTTCCGCTTCACCACCTACGAACGGGTGGAAACGGTGCCGATCACCGTGGTGAAACGCAACGGCCACCGCGAAACTTTCAACCGCTCCAAGCTTCTGCATGGCCTGTTGCGCGCCTGCGAAAAAACAGGTCTTGAACCAGCCAGGCTGGAAAGTGTGGTGGATGACATCGAACTGCAGCTGCAACAACGCAGCGGTCGCGAGGTGAAAAGTGCCGAAATCGGTGAGATGGTGCTGGAGCAACTGAGTGGGATGAGCGAGGTTGCCTATGTGCGCTTTGCCTCGGTGTACCGCCAGTTCCAGGGTGTCGCTGATTTTGTGGCAACGCTGGAAGGGCTGAACCGGCGGGTGGTGAACCGGGTGAAGCAGGCTCCTGTGGCTGCCCTGTCCTGACAGAGCCGCTTGGTACAGTGGATGGTTCAGTTGGGTCGCAGGCGGTGGCTCATCTGAATCCATCTCGTCCTGCCTCCGGCAGACCGCCCGCATCCCATGACCGTGACCACTTCCGAAGCGAGCACCACCGAGGTCGATCTGGATCTGGATCTCGCAGCTGAAGCAGCAGCCGACCTCGATATTCCGGAAGAGGTTCCCAGCGCAGATGAATCGAGTAGCCGCGGAGCAGGCCGCGACTTTGATGGAGCGGGCTTCACGCTGGATGAATTTGCCTCCCTTCTGAGCAAGTACGACTACAACTTCAAGCCCGGCGACGTCGTCAACGGCACGGTGTTCGCCCTGGAATCGAAGGGCGCCATGATCGATATCGGCGCCAAAACAGCGGCATTCATGCCCCTGCAGGAGGTGTCGATCAACCGCGTGGAGGGCCTCAGCGACGTGCTGCAGCCCGGCGAGATCCGCGAGTTCTTCATCATGAGTGAGGAGAACGAGGACGGGCAACTCTCGCTCTCCATCCGGCGGATCGAGTACCAGCGGGCCTGGGAGCGGGTGCGCCAGCTGCAGAAAGAAGACGCCACCATCTACTCCGAGGTGTTCGCCACCAACCGTGGTGGTGCCCTGGTGCGGGTGGAGGGCCTGCGCGGCTTCATCCCCGGCAGCCACATCAGCACCCGCAAGGCCAAGGAAGAGCTGGTGGCCGACTTCCTGCCCCTCAAGTTCCTGGAGGTGGATGAGGAGCGCAACCGCCTGGTGCTCAGCCATCGCCGCGCCCTGGTGGAGCGCAAGATGAATCGCCTCGAAGTGGGCGAAGTGGTGCTCGGCACCGTGCGTGGCATCAAGCCCTACGGCGCCTTCATCGACATCGGCGGCGTGAGCGGCCTGCTGCACATCTCCGAGATCAGCCACGAGCACATCGAGACACCGCACACGGTGCTCAATGTGAACGACCAGATGAAGGTGATGATCATCGATCTCGACGCCGAGCGCGGCCGGATCTCCCTCTCCACCAAGGCCCTCGAACCCGAGCCCGGCGACATGCTCACCGATCCCCAGAAGGTGTTCGACAAGGCCGAGGAGATGGCCGCCCGCTACAAGCAGATGCTGCTGGAGCAGGCCGAGGACAACGAGCCCATGGGCGTCACCCTCGACTGATCGACACATCCCGTGGCCCAGCTGCTGCTACGGGGCGAACCGATCGGCCCGACCAACCAACCGATCCAGGCGGTGCTGTTCGACAAGGACGGCACCCTCTCGATCAGCGAGCCCATGCTCCATGCCCTGGCCCAGGCCAGGGTTTTTCATTGTCTCCGCCTGCTGGCGGCACACCACCCCGAGCTGCTGCCGGAGCAACTCGCCGAGGTGGACGACCTGCTGCGGCGGGCCTACGGCCTGGACGCCGGCGGCGTGCATCCGGCTGGCACCACCGCAGTGGCCAGCCGCACCCACAACCTGATCTCCACGGCCACCACCCTGGCCCAAGTGGGCCTGGGCTGGCCGGAGGCCCTGGCCCTGGGCGAGGCGGTGTTTGCCGCCACCGATGGCCTGCATGGCATGGGCAGCCCGCACCATCCCCAGGCCACGGACGGACTCCACGCGCTGGTGGCGCAGTTGGCCACGGCGGATGTGCGCTGTGCGGTGATCAGCAACGACGAGCTGGCAGGCATTCAGGCCTTTCTGGCCAGCCAGGAACTGAGCGGCCACTTTCAGGCCAGCTGGAGCGCGGACCACAGCCCCTGCAAACCGGATCCGCAAGCCGTGCATGCCCTCTGCCATGAGCTGGGGGTGCCGGCCGGAGCCTGCGCCCTGATCGGCGATGCCAACAGCGATCTGCGCATGGCGCGCGCCGCGGGGGTAGCAGTGGTGCTGGGCTACACCGCCGCCTGGCGCCGCCGCCCCCCCCTCGACCCCAGCTTTGCCCAGGTGCACCACTGGAGCGAGCTCACCGTCCAGGCCTGAGGCGGGGCGAAAATCCCGATGTCCGCAGTCGGGAGTGGCGGCGCGCGCCGAAAAGGTGGGGATAAGGTGGGGCACCGTTGCCTCAGGAAGGCTGCTGATGGCTCGCCGTTATGTCTTCACCTCGGAATCGGTCACCGAGGGCCATCCCGACAAGATCTGCGATCAGGTGAGCGACGCGGTGCTCGATGCCCTGCTGGCTCAGGATCCCGCCTCCCGGGTGGCCTGCGAAACCGTGGTGAACACAGGCCTCTGCCTGATCACCGGCGAAGTCACCACCACCGCCCGGGTGGACTTCAACACGCTCGTGCGGGGCGTGATCGAACGGATCGGCTACAGCGGCGCCAGGGCCGGCGGCTTCGATGCCAACAGCTGCGCCGTGCTGGTGGCCCTCGATCAGCAGTCGCCCGACATCGCCCAGGGGGTGAATGAGGCCGACGACCACGACGGCGATCCCCTCGATCTGATCGGCGCGGGCGACCAGGGAATCATGTTCGGCTATGCCTGCGATGAAACGCCCGAGCTGATGCCGTTGCCGATCAGCCTCGCCCACCGCCTGGCACGTCGCCTGGCTGAAGTGCGCCACAACGGCACCCTGGGCTACCTGCTGCCCGACGGCAAGACCCAGGTGAGCGTGGTGTACGAGGACGACATGCCGGTGGCGATCGACACGATCCTGATCTCCACCCAGCACACCGCCGAGATCGCCCTGCCCGATGGAAGCATGATCTCCGAGGAGAAGGCCCTGCGCGAGCGCATCGCTGCCGACCTCTGGAGCCACGTGGTGGAACCGGCCACCAGCGATCTCAGCCTCAAACCGAGCCAGGAGACCACCCGCTTCCTGGTGAACCCCACCGGCAAGTTCGTGGTGGGCGGCCCCCAGGGCGATGCCGGCCTCACCGGCCGCAAGATCATCGTGGATACCTATGGCGGCTATGCCCGCCACGGCGGTGGCGCCTTCTCCGGCAAGGACCCCACCAAGGTGGACCGCTCCGCCGCCTATGCCGCCCGCTACGTGGCCAAGGCCCTGGTGGCGGCAGGCCTGGCCAGGAAGGCGGAAGTGCAGCTCAGCTATGCCATCGGCGTGGCCAAGCCGGTGAGCATCCTGGTGGAGAGCTTCGGCACCGGTGCGCTGGCCGACGCCGACCTCACGGCCCTGGTGCAGGAGCACTTCGACCTGCGCCCCGGCGCGATCATCGAGACCTTCGGCCTGCGCCAGCTGCCCCAGCAGCGCGGCGGCCGCTTCTACCAGGACGTTGCCGCCTACGGCCACTTCGGCCGCAGCGATCTCGATCTGCCCTGGGAGAACGTGGAGGCCATCGCGGCCACCCTCAAGCAGGTCACGGCCAGTCGCATCGCCGCCTGAGCCGGCCGTCCCGCCCCCGATGGCGGCAGCGCTCTGCCTGGCCCTGGGAGTGGACCTGGGCAGCAGTGGGATGCGGATCGCCCTCGCCGACCAGACGGGTCAGCGAATTGCTGAACGGGCTTGCCCCTACCCGCACCCGTTCGGCGATCCACGCGGCTGGCGTGAAGGGCTGATCGCCCTCTGCAGCCGGCTGGCACCGCAGCTGCGCAGCCAGGTGGGGGCAATCGCCATCGATGGCACCTCTGGCACCCTGCTGCTCTGCCGCAGCGATGGTGAACCGGCCGCCGCTCCCCTGCACCAGGCCTTGCCCTACCACCAGGCCTGCCCGGCCCAGGCCGGCGCGGCCCTGGCCATCGTCGGCGAAGGGCCGGCGGCCAGTGCCAGCGGCAGCCTGGCCCGTGCCCTGGCCCTGCTGGAAAATGCCGCAGCCTGCGCACAGCAGGGCCCCTGGCTGCTGCGCCATCAGGCCGACTGGCTGATGGGCTGGCTGCTGGGCGACTGGCGCTGGGGAGAGGAGGGCAACAACCTGCGTCTGGGCTGGGATCTTCAGGGGCGCTGCTGGCGTGGGGCCATCGGCGGGCAGCCCTGGAGCGGCGGCCTGCCTGCGGTGCGCTCCAGCGGTGATGTGCTCGGCAGCCTGCAGCCCAGCGCAGCCCAGAGGCTGGGGCTCCCCCTGGCCTGCCGGGTGGTGGCGGGCAGCACGGATGCCAATGCGGCCGTGCTGGCGGCGGATCCCCAGCCCCGGGACGGCGTGGCCGTGCTGGGCACCACCCTGGTGCTTAAACAGTGGAGCCCGCGGCCGATCGAGGGGCCCGGCGTGAGCTGCCACCGGCTGGCCGGCCGCTGGCTGGTGGGCGGCGCCTCCAACGCCGGGGCTGGGGTGCTGCGGCAGTTTTACAACGACGCCCAACTCAGGGAGCTGAGCCGGCAGATCGACCCCAGCTGCCCCAGTGGCCTGCAGCTGCGCCCCCTGCCGGGCCGGGGCGAGCGGTTCCCGGTGGACGACCCCAGCCTGGAGCCCGTGCTGGAGCCCCGCCCCGTGAGCGATGTGCGCTACCTGCAGGGCCTGCTGGAGGGCCTGGCCCGCATCGAGGCGGCGGGCTGGCAGCGCCTGCAGGCCCTGGGAGCCCCCGCGCTGGAACGGGTGATCAGCGTGGGCGGCGGGGCGGTGAACCCCCAGTGGCGGCGCATCCGGGCCCAGCAGCTGGGCGGACTGCCGGTGCTCAACCGGCCGGGCTTGAGTGCCGCCCTCGGCATGGCCAGACTTGCCGCAACCGCCCTGCCCAAGCCATGAAGGATCAACTGCGCACCTGGCTGTCGATGGCCCTGTTCGTGGTGCTGGCCGGCTACGTGAGCTTCAGCGCCATCCGGCTGGGCTGGCTGCTGTGGCTGCGCTTCGCGGGCAGCTGAAGCCCATTCCAGAATCAGCCTGCTCTCCTCCCCGCTGCCATGGCCGCCGACCCCCTCACCCCCGCCGTGAGCGATCGGATCTGTCGCCACATGAACGACGATCACCCTGAGGCCGTGCTGGCCTATGCCCGCCACTACGGGGCCATCAGCGCTGCCCAGCAGGCCCGCATGCTGGCGATCCGCCCAGAGGCGATGGAGCTGGAGGTGGATGGTGCCCGCATGGAGGTGGCCTTTGACCACACCCTCAGCGACAGCGAGGACGCCCACCGCACCCTGGTGGCCATGCTGCGGGCGCTCTAGACGAGGCAATCCTGACGGCAGGTGTCCTGCCCGCCATGGCCGACCAGCCCAAGCCCGCCAGCCCATGGATCCCTTTGCTGGGCCCCCTGCACTGGCTTCTCCCCCCCCTGCCGGCCCCCTGCCCGCTGCCGCCTCAGGGGCTGCGGGGGTTCACCCCCCTGCCCTGGTGGGCAGCCGTGAGCTATTCAGGCCAGGGCCGCAGGGCACTGCTGCAGCTGCGCCGTGAACCCAAGTCCGCACGCCTGGCCCCCCTGCTGCCGGGACTGGTGCGGCGTCTGCAGCAGCTGGAGCGGCCGGCCCTGCTGCTGCCGATCCCCAGCTGGAAGCGCCGGGCCAATCCGCTGCCCTGCCTGCTGGCCCGCCAGCTTCAGGCAAGGCTGCGCTGGCCCTGCCGCCCAGCTCTGCTCAGCCGCAGCCACCCGGTGCTGGGCCAGCACCGCCTGAACCGCGAGCTGCGCTGGCTCAACCAGCAAGGCGCCTTCCGCTGCCTGCACCGTCCGGGCCACGACTCCCTGCCAGCGGGCTGCCGCAGCGTGTTACTGGTGGATGACATCCTCACCACGGGAGCCACGGCCTGCGCTGCAGCGGCAGCCCTCGAAGCGATGGGCTGGAGGGTGGCCGGGATGGCCTGCCTGGGACGAACGCCCCCGGACAGGCGGTGATCTAAGATGAGTGTGTCGCCAACGCGACGGGCCGGGATAGCTCAGTTGGTAGAGCAGGCGACTGAAAATCGCCGTGTCCCCAGTTCAAATCTGGGTCCTGGCATTGAACATTTGGGTGAGATTTTCAGTTCACTCCCAGCATTTAGCGATCAGCCTTGTTGTTCACTATTTCACATCAATCTTTTGCAGTGCACGATCGATGCACATTGGCTGCATCATCTGCATGGCGCTGCGGCCTCTGCATGGCGCTGCCGCCACTGTTGCTGCCGCTGCGGTGAGGCCCTCTGAGGCTGTTTCCGGGCCGCGCTGCCACACCAGGCAGCCACGGCTGCAGCATCCGCTGAGGCCCATGACCAGGCCACGCCTCCCGTGCCCCCCCGGCGGCAGTGCTCCCCTGGGATCAGCAGCCCATCACGCTGGTGTGCAGATCCTGTTCACACTGGCCCACGAGGTCGGCGAGGTCGTCGAGCAGCCCCAGCACGCGACCCACCTGAACGGGATTCGTTCGGCTCATCAACGCCAGCATCGCCATGCGGATAGCCAGATCGTTCTGGGCCAGCAACACGGCGGTGGTGACATCGGCGGAAGCACCCATGGCCGGGGTGCAACCTGAGGCCGAAGCAGGGGAGCTGAGCATCACGATGGCGGAGCGACTGCCGGCAGTGTTGCCCCCTCGGCGAAGGATGGCAGGATGACCCGAGTGCTCAGGCAACCATACGGTTCGGCCCCCATGCTTGAACCCCCATCTCCCGCTGGCAATCCCTTGTCGCGCCTGGTGATTCAGAACCAGGTGTTCAACAACGCCGACAGCTATGCCCAGGCCTTCGACGAAGCCTGGCAGGAGCACGAACGCCGCAACCCCTGCCACAACCTGAACGTGGACGAGAAGGTTGCCTGGATTCAGGAGCAGTTGCACGAGCATCCGTTCCAGCTGAACCAGCCCCAGCGGGCCGCCGAGGTGGCCGTCTTCCGGGTGAGGCTGCTCGGCCTCTGAGCTGGGGCTCCGGCAAGCGGCTCGCCAGAGTGGCTGGGGAGCGTGGTTCAGGACCCTCCCACTTGTCTGCTTTTCCATCAGGTCCCCGTCATGGACACATCCCTGAGCCGGCTGGTGCGCCTCCTGTGCGGGGGCTTCAGCAACCAGCAGCAGGCCTTTGAAAATCCGCCGCTCTACGCCCACATCCTGGTGAAGCTGAGGCCCCTCCCCCAGCTGGAGCCCGGTTCCCTGTTGCTCGAACAGAGCTACGCGATCAACCCTGCAGCCCCCTATCGCATCCGGGTGCTGCGCCCGGAGTGGCACGGAGATGGACTGATCATCCACAACCAGGCCCTGGCCGATGACGAGCGCTTCTGGGGAGCGGTGGAGAACGCCGAGCTGCGCGAGCGGATCCAGGCCAGCGATCTTCGCCCCCTGGACGGGTGTGCCTATCTGGTGCGTGAACAGGGTGGTGGCTTTGTGGGAGAAGTGGAGCCGGGCTGCCGCTGCCTGGTGGAGCGCAAGGGCAACGTCACCTACCTGGTGAGCCGCCTGGAGCTCGATGAGCACGGGATGCGCACGATCGATACGGGCCACGATCCGCAGACCCATGAACAGCTCTGGGGATCACTGGCAGGACCCTTTGAATTCAGCCGAACAGACGACTTCAGCGAAGAAATTCCCGCCAGCTGGTTCGAAGCCTTCAGGCGCTGAGCTCCGCGTCCACCAGCTCGAGCTGGGAATCGGAGGCATGGAGAGAAGCCTGCTGGAGAGTTTCCTCCTGAACTTCGTCCATGAACGGTTGTTCCGGCTCCTCCAGGAACGGCCCGTCGATGGAAGGCTCTTCGGCTGGCGCTCCGTAGCTGCCAGCCCCGCCCGTCACGGGCTGCAGGTGCCGGGCAGCGCCGGCAGCGGCGGGCATGGAACCAAGGCCATTGAGAAGGGCTTCCAGGTGTCCCAGCCGCACTTCGGTGTCGTCGAAACGGAGCTCAGCCCCATCGCTTAACTGCTGGGAACCGACGGTCTGGTGCTGGAGATCTTGCAGGTACGATTCCTGAAGAGATAACCGCTCCTCCAGTTCCAGCAGGCGATAGGTGATCGTTTCCACCACCTGGGAGAGCATGTTCAACTGCTTGGCGAGGCGCTCCTGGCTCTCAGGGCGTGATGGCTCGGAAGGGGACGCCAGGGGGGACAGGGACATGACCGGCTATCGGGAAGGGCATGCGGCGGGAAGTCCGCCTTGGCGGGATGGTATCGAGCCGGGACGCATTGGCCAGAGCCAACCTTTGTAACGAATCTGAACGAGCCGTGAACCAGCAGAAGCACGCCCATAAGATCCGCTGTGGTGTGGAGCTGCCCCTTTAGCTGACGCCCACTCTGGAGGCCATCCCCTGGGAGGCCCCCCGAACGCGTCATCGGGGCCGACTGCCCGCCACCGCTATCCCGGCTCACACTCCGCCGGCGCCCTCAGCTGGATGCCACCCCGGCATTCCGCCGATGGACCTCAATGAGGCCCTTCACGCCCGCCCCCTCCCCATGACCCTTGCCAACGCTGCCTATCTGGGCATCGAGCGCTTTGCCAATGCGCGCCCTAAGGAGAACTGGAACAACGCCAGCTCCAATGACAAGGCCGTACTGATTCGTGCCGTCTACAAACAGGTACTGGGTAATCAGTACGTGATGAACAGTGAGCGGCTTGAAGGAGCCGAGTCCCTGTTCAAGCGTGGCTATCTCAGCGTTCGTGAGTTTGTACGGCAGGTTGCCAAGAGCGGACTCTACAAGCAGAAGTTTTTCGAAAACTGCAATCCCTATCGCTTCATCGAGCTGAATTTCAAGCACCTGCTGGGCCGTGCACCCCAGAACAAGGCTGAGATGCTGCACCATTTCACGATTCTGCAAGAGCAGGGTTTCGATGCAGAAATCGATTCCTACATCGACAGCGCCGAGTATCAGGAGCGCTTCGGTGAGGAAGTGGTGCCATTCTTGCATGGCTTCAACTACAACGCCGGCCAACAGGGGTTGCAGTTCTCTTACATGCTGCAACTCACCCGTGGGGTAGGTGCTTCCGTCCGGGGTGACCTGCTCAAGAACCAATCCCGACTCAACCCTTCCGTTCACTCAGGGCAGCCCCTGCCGGTGGTGAGCCCCAATGCCGCCGGTGCAGTTTTCCGCAAAGTGAACACCGATGGCGTGACACGCCAAGGCGTGGGCGCAGGGGAAGAGGGCCGCACCTTCCGGGTTGAGATCACCGGATTCAACAATTACCGTCTGCACAAGCGCAGCAATCGCGTGCGCTTCATTCCCTTCAACAAGTTGCTGGAATACCAGCAACAGATCCATCGTAAAGGCGGCCGGATTGCCAGCATCACTCCGGTGAACTGATCGATTCCATCCATTCACCTTTTGCTTCTTCAACCATGAAGGTTTCAGCAGGCAACCGTGGCACCAGCTTCAGCAGCAGTCGCCAAGTCACGTTCACCGTTACTGGAGTTAACAACAACGACTTCTCCCGCACAGCGGATATGGTGATGAACGTGCCCTTTACCCGCATGAATGAAGCCATGCGCATGGTGCAGCGCATGGGTGGCAAGATCACCGCTGTGAGCGTGAACGGTGGCGATCTCGCGCAAGCGCAGTCAGCTCCAGCCCGCAAGAAGGTAACCAGCGAAGCCTCCAAGGACTGACTGGAGCATTCCATTGCCCCGGGCCAGGACCAGGGTTCATCCTTGGCTGGCTGACCCGAAAGCATGCGTGAACCAGCCCGGATCTCCAACCCGTTCACGAACCAAAGGCCCCCGGGCCTTTTTTTGTGCCCATCCCTGGCAGGGCATCGGTACGGGGTTCGTACCCATCAAGCCAAGCCCCAGTGATTGCAGAGGATTGGCGCAGACCCTCTGCAATCACTGGGGCTTGACAGGAGTGACCGTTTGTTAACCCACACCCACCCAACCGAATGCCGGCGACAAGAATGGTCCTGTCCAAGTTGCCGAGCACCTGGTTGTTGCGGGCCTGCAGGCCCCCCACCCCTGGGTGACAGTCAACCTGGCCCATCAACCACCCTCCCCGACCCTTCGTCGAGAACAGGAGCCTCCCAATGTTCGACGCCTTCACCAAGGTTGTAGCCCAGGCTGATGCCCGTGGCGAATTCATCAACGCCGGTCAAATCGACGCGCTTGCGGCGATGGTTTCCGAGAGCAACAAGCGGATGGATGCTGTGAACCGCATCACCTCCAACGCATCCAAGATCGTCACCAATGCGGCACGCGATCTTTTTGAAGCTCAGCCGGCGCTAACGGCTCCTGGGGGGAACGCCTACACCAGCCGCCGCATGGCTGCGTGCCTACGCGATATGGACATCATCCTCCGTTACATCACATACGCCATTTTCAACGGCGATGCATCCGTGCTGGAAGACCGCTGCCTCAACGGCCTGCGGGAGACCTACCTGGCCCTCGGCGTTCCTGGCTCTTCGGTTGCTGAAGGCGTTCGCAAGATGAAAGACGCCGCCATTGCAATTGCCAACGACCGCAACGGCATCACCCAGGGAGATTGCTCAGCTTTAATCAGCGAAATCGGCACCTACTTCGACCGCGCTGCAGCAGCCGTCGGCTGATCAGCTCACTAAAAAGTCAAACCAACTTATTCCCCCCTTCCAATGAAGACTCCCCTTACCGAAGCCGTCGCAGCCGCTGATTCCCAGGGACGGTTCCTCTCAAACACTGAGCTCAACTCAGCTTTTGGTCGCTTTGACCGCGCCAAAAATGCTCTCGCAGCTGCTAAGGGCCTAACAGCCAACGCAGACAACTTGGTGAACGGGGCTGCCCAGGCCGTTTACAACAAGTTCCCCTACACCACCCAGATGCAGGGTGCGAACTATGCCGCTGATGCCCGTGGCAAGGCTAAGTGCTCCCGTGACATCGGCTACTACCTCCGCATGGTCACCTACTGCCTCGTGGCTGGTGGCACCGGCCCCATGGATGAGTACCTGATTGCCGGGATTGATGAAATCAATCGCGCTTTTGAGCTCTCCCCCTCCTGGTATGTGGAAGCTCTTAACTACATCAAAGCCAACCATGGCCTCACAGGCGAAGCAGCAACAGAAGCAAACAATTACCTCGATTACGCAATCAACGCGCTTGTTTGATCAGGCTTCCTATTAAAAAGTGATTAATAGCCTCCCCTAAGCATGGAGGCTATTTTTATTTAAAAAGTAAAAGAAATAAAGAGTTGCGACAGAATCAGCATTAAGGCAATAGGCGTGTTGCATTAAGCGCGCGCAAAGATTCGAGAAAGACTCTAGACAGCCCGGGAAAACCGTCCTACTGCCAAAACAAAAACACCATGTCACCCAATGAAACTTTTAGCATAAAAGACTTAATAAACCAAGCTGGAGGAGAACAGGAGATTCAGTACGGTACCGGCGAGGCTCGCTTGCGCATAGACCTAAGAATTGACGACATTGGGATTTGGAAGGCCTATCACAAGAAACATCCTGGCAACCAAAATCTCTTACTTGCCTGCGAGAGTAACAGCGGAAAACTGTCTGACACCAATCTGACCTGGGTTGTCGGAGCAGCAATCCGTTCAGCCGTGGTTGAAGGAACGTCCGGAGCGAAGGATCTACTTAAAAACCTCGGTGTGTCAGAAGAGCTAGTGGATCTGGCAGCTGAACACTGTCCAGACCTTGGCGGAACAGCAGTCTGGGCATTCCATTTGGAACGACATGGCTGGCTAACCGCTACTCCTGTGGAATCGTGAACCTGACTAAAGAAGCTCATCAGAAAATGGTGATCAGCCAACTTGCCAAGGCTGCAAAAGTATGCGGCATAAGCAATCACAATAGCCTCCCCGAAGCGGCAAGGGTGTTGATAGCTAAAGCCGATACTTCAAAACGGTTCCTCAGTGCAGAGGAATCAAAGGCAATATGTAACCATTGCAATACTTCAGAGGATGCTATTGGGCTACTAATAGCGGAATCAAACCAGGTAATTGATAAAGCAAGGCGAGATTTACTAACCCAACAACCACAGCTCACAATGCCTGGCGGAGGGCTGTTCCCGGAGCCACGAGCAGAAGCCTGCTGGCACGATTGCCAACAGTTTTTGCGGGTAATAATTTATGGGGTTGCATGCGATTGCACAGATATAACAGACATAGAGGGCATGATTGCATTGCGTCATTTATACAAGGAAATGGAAGTACCTATCACTGCGATGATGTATGTCCTAGCCCGGATGCGTGCACTAACCACACAAGTCCTAGAAACTTCAGGGCATGCTCATGAGGCAACCTGCCTCAACAAGGCTTTTGATAACCTGACCAACGCTCTGCTACCAACCGAGCCCTGATAGCAAGAAGCCAAGAAAACCCAGAGAGTAAATACCAAAGCTAGCGCTGGTACAGAACGTAGATGTGTCTAATTACTAGAAAATCAAATCCTACCTGAAAATGGACCAAAAGCATCAAGCATTTTTGTTGCCTGAAGATCCAAGCCAATGGAGTGCTCCCGAAAAATGCAAACCAACTGCGGCTCAGCATCAACCCATAGACGCGCGCGGTGCAAGCTGGAACAACCGTGTTCTAAAACCACTTGACCTGCGTCAGGCAAACCTTTGTCGCATGGATATAAGGGGAACAGACCTCAGCGCCTGCCTACTAGAAGGATGCAATTTAACACTTGCTCGATATGACAAAAAGACTCGTGTGCCCGCTGGTTTTAATCTTGAAAAGTCAGGCGCAGTAGGACCTGGTGCAGCTCTTAATGGGGCTTTTTTGAATGGTGCAGATCTCAGGGGTATGGACCTAGAGAACACCAACTTCATGGGTGCGTACCTAAGCGGATGTGACCTCAGTGGTGCAGTATTAGACGGAGCACGTTTTGTAGGAGCAGACCTAAGGTTTGCAAAAATGCAAGGCAGTCGTTGCATAGGCGCACGCTTTACCGGTAGCCAGTTGCAACAGGCAGACTTTAGGGCCGCTAATTTAACAGAAGCAATCCTAGACGGGGCTGAAAGTATCAAGGGGGCTGACTTCAGTCAAGCTACGGGTTTGGACAAGATACAGCTAGCCAACCTCCTAACTCGCTCACACATCGAACTGGATTACTGGAACCCACTCACTAGGCAAACGACTCGGACGACACTGGAATCGCTGCTGGGATCCACAACAAGACCCGCATAGCGCGCTGGCAGTGGCAAACAAAGCGGAGCGTTTGAAACAAAAGATTGAGGTTTATAAAGCTACGGTCGAGGGCTATGGGATGCCGGAGATAATTGCAGGGTATCGCCACGAAAGTCATGCCGTTTGGTCCAGCCTCCATCCTGGGTGTGGAGAGCTTCTCCCAAGAGTGCGAGGCACCACGTGAGCTAGTTCCAGGTGACGACGACCAAGCGAAGGAGTCAGTAATCCGGGCTGTCTACAGACAGGTGCTTGGGAATGCCTACGTCATGGAGAGCGAACGACAAGTTGTTGCAGAATCGCAGTTCAAGCTAGGTGAGATCAGCGTTAGAGAACTGGTAAGGCGTATCGCAAAAAGCGATCTTTATAGCACGCGCTTTTTTGACTCATGCGCGCGCTACCGCTATATCGAACTAGCTTTTCGCCACCTACTCGGACGTGCTCCAGCAGATTTCGAGGAAATGCGGGGGCATGCCGAAAGACTAGATACAAGTGGCTACGAAGCAGACATCGATAGCTTCTTAGATTCTGACGAATATCAGAACACCTTTGGTGAGTGGACAGTTCCATATCAGCGTGGGTGGAAAACAGAATCCTGTGCAACGCTTCAAGAGTTCACCTGGTCATTCCAGTTGCTACGTGGCAACAGCAGCAGCAGCCTAAAAGGCAACTTGGCTGGAATCAGGAGCCGTCTTGGCGGTGCTGCTTATCAGAACCGCCCCCTTCCTGTGGTAGCTCCCTCATCACAAGATTCCCAAGGCTGGAGCTTCCGCCCAGCTGCCAACCTGACAGATCCCGTTACCCGGATAGGTGTACTCGCAGGTGAAGCAGGCAAAGTCTATCGAGTTGAAGTAACAGCTTACAGGGCCAATAACGTGCGACCCACATCACGCTATAGGAAAGCAAACAGGGTATTCTTCGTTCCCTTCAATAAGCTTTCAGAGCAATATCAACTTATTCACCGCGAGGGTGGCAAGATCGCAAGCATCACCCCACTGAGTTAACCAATTACTCCAACCAGCCCTACTTAACTAGTAAGCCAAGTCAGCAGGGAGCAAAAAATTAGATGCCTCTGTAACATTTAGCGCCGCATCCGCCCCCACCCGCCCCCCCGCCTTCCCACACCAGAGCAACTCCATCAACCCCTCTCATGACAGCAAATCAAAGCAATTCACTTGACTTCGGAGCCACTCAGCTGCTTGAAGCACCAGCAAGGTTTTCTCGACAAAGGACTGATGCCGTAGAAACTGCCACAAGCGAAGATCAATTTCGCAACCAGCAGCTATTAAATACACCGTCTGCATTCACTGCAAACGACAATGCTGCTTTTCACATAGCAGTAAGAGCTGCGTACCGGCAGGTATTCGGCAATGTTCAGCCGATGGAAAGCGAGCGCCTGCTGAGTGCCGAATCAAAATTACGCAATGGGGACATAAACGTACGGGAATTCGTACGTAGATTGGCCCAATCCGATTTTTATCGCTCACGCTTCTTTGATGCCATGTCTCCGCATCGAGCAGTCGAGCTTAACTTCAAGCATTTGCTGGGCCGCCCCCCCCAAAATCAAGAAGAGGTTGCTAGCCATGTGGCTTTAATTGCCACAAGTGGCTTCACAGAAGAAATCAATAGCTATCTTGATTCCGATGAGTATCTAAAGTCGTTTGGCGAGGAAACAGTTCCATACCAAACAAGCTGGAACTCACCAGTAGGCCAGCCTCAAGCAGCGTTCAACAGGATCGCAGCACTTGAGCAGAATTTCGCTGGCAGCGACACAGCCGTAGGAACCAAAAGTCAACTGCTAGGCAATCTAGTTAGCGGCTACAGGCTCTCAATAAGAGTGCCTGCACAGGTTTACCGATCTGCTTCCCTTAGTCAAACGGGAGGAACAGCGGCTGGTTCGGGCGGTATGTTAGTGCCTGTCAAGCGGAACAGTGCCGATGGAGGCGACTCGACACCAATGCGTGGTGATCTATACGTTGGCTTTGGACTTGGCCAGCGCCAGCAGGAAGTATTCGAGCGCTGCAACGGTGATTCAGCAGATCAGATTACTGCGCTGATCCGCTCGGTATACCGCCAAGTGCTGGGCAATCCCCATGTGATGGACAGCGAACGCAACTTAACAGCAGAAAGCCAGTTTGCTGAGGGAAGGCTCAGCACTCGCGAATTTATAAGAGCTATTGGACTCTCTGCAGACTATCGCCGTCGCTTCTTCGAAACAAATGCTCCCTACCGTTTTGTTGAGCTGAATTTCAAACATATTTTGGGGCGTGCACCCGCATCTCAGGCCGAGATGAGTGAGCACCTACAAAGGCTAGCCATTCACGGCTATGACGCAGAAATCAACAGCTACGTTGATAGCGAAGAGTATCAGAACACCTTCGGCGAGAATACTGTTCCCTACCTGCGTGTAGCAACTGAAAATGGCCGCGAACAAGTTTCCTTTAATCGGCACATAGCACTAGTGCAAGGCTATGCAGCCAGTGACACCATTCAATGTGCCTCAAGCCTGCTGAATTCAGTAGCAACAAGATCTACCCCTACAAACTGGACAAATACAACCGTAAGGATTAACAGGCTTAGTGCAGCCTCTGGATCAGCTGATCCCACATCCAAGCGTTTCCGTATTGTCGTCAATGCCCAGCCTGCAGGCGGCCGCCAACGCAACCCGAACGCCAGTTACGTAGTAAGCGGCAATGACATTACAAGCCAACTGGGATACATCCATAGACGCGGTGGTCGGATCATTTCTGTGACCGAAATCACCTAGAAAACACTGGTTCATTTATTCGGGACAACTGCTAATTTCTGAACTCCCCCCCTACCAACCTAAAAACAATGGAAATCGAAACTCTTGACCGGACCAATTCGGATTTACGCCAATCAGAAGCTCAAGCCCAGCTGAAAGCCGCCTACCGCCAGGTTTTTGGCAATGCACACCTCTTTGACGAAGAGCTCTCAATCTCTGCAGAGAGTTTGTTCATCAACGGAGACCTCACTGTGCAGGGGCTGGTCAATGCCCTAGCCCTGTCCGACAGCTATCGGCGGCTCTTTTTTGATGCAAATGGTCCCTATCGGTTTGTTGAACTCAACTTCAAGCATCTCTTAGGCCGCGCCCCACGAAATCAGGCCGAACTGAGCAAGCATGTTCAGCTCCTAGCCACAGAAGGATACGAAGCAGAAATCAACAGTTATATATACGGAGCCGAGTATCTAGAGGTCTTTGGCTTTGATACAGTGCCTTTCGATAGAGGAGCGGCAAGCCAGAAAGGTGAATCCAACCTTACATATAACAGAACACGTGCCTTGACTTCAGGCTTTGCAAGTTTTGATGGTGACGGGCAATCACAATTATTAGTCAGCCTGGCGACCACTTCGCCCCCCGGAGGCAGTCAAAAAACACCCGGGCCAGGTGGTCGCAACAACCAGCGCTACGCTATTCGCTGGATAAGTGCTAATCCTGTTGGCCTAAATCGACGCGTAACGCAAACGACAACAATTCCCTTCAGCTCGCTATCATCAGCGATCCAATCAATTCATCGACGTAGGGGTCGTATCGCTTCAGTACGAGAGTCCTAATTTAAATGAAATTGGAGGCGGCTCAAGGCTGCATTACGTATAATGCTGCAACAATTGAGCCGCCTCCCAAAAAGCATCAGCAACAAGCACCCTGGCTACAAACCATAGATTTAATGGACAATCACCATCTCAAAGCAGAGTGCTCTCGGAATGATCAGAGCACTACAAAGACACGGCCTGCGATCAACATGATGATCGATACATGGGTACACATGGTTCAGGCAGGTCGTCTGCCATCTGCATGGACAACTCACAGAAACAAGGCCTGAGCAGCGTTGATGCAGCTGGAATCTTTTGTAGCTCGTAGCCTAGGCCGCTGGCGATCCATGAGAAGCGGTCATTCTCTTGCTTTTCAGCAATTTGAGGATGTTCGCAGTTCAGTATTGATTGAACCAGTTGGACTCCAAGATCCGTTGGTGCTTCAGTTAATTAGAGACTGCAAAATACACAACGCCGACCCCCTTCTGCCATTCCGAATGGAATGGAAAGCAGAAAGTGACTGGGAGCCAGAGGGGCCCAGTGAAGTATCAGCAGGATCATGCATCCTCGTTCCAATCCCACTTGATAATCAAAAAGGAATCTTACTGCGAAGCGCTGGATATGCAGAGGCCGAGCAAGCAGTATCAAACTATACCTTTTTAGAAGATAATACTTTTATACTCACTACGCAATATGGTCAATCGATTGCAGAGGAAAGGATCTGGTTCGTATCTGAGAATGTTCGCTGCCGCTCATCAGTGCTGCGAACCTCGGCCGGCTCAGGAATACTGCAAACATCCTTCGCATCTGAAATCAGACGGTTAGATTCCTTCAGCCAATAGAGTTCACTATGATAGGCATTACCCTGAAATTCGCTAAAATTCTAGCTGGGCACTACAGCAATTTCTCCCAGGCACAGCAAGACCCCGTAAATTTCGCCCATATCAATATCTATTTTCGCCCGCTGCCTTGGGAAGTATTTCAGGGCCCTGGCTTTTACTCCGAGCAAAGCTATGGGCATGATCCTTGGCGACCTTATAGGCAAGGCGTACATCGACTGATTTCAACCGAGAAGGTGCAGATTGTTGAGAATTTTGGATTCGACCAACCAATTCGCTTAGCTGGAGCAGGCTTCACGCCTAAACTGCTTAAGCTTATTCATATTGATCGCCTTAAACAGCGCTGCGGTTGTGCGATGCATTTCCAAGAGACGACACCGGGTTGCTTCAGCGGAAAGGTAGAGCCTGGTAATAAATGCCTAGTGCCACGCGACGGGCGGCCTACCTATCTAGTGAGTGAGGTGTTGGTTGATCATGAAAACTGGATTAGTAGAGATCAGGGTTTTGATCCAGCTACTAATACCTTGCAATGGGGCTCTGAACATGGGCCACTACGTTTTGAACGCGTGGCTAGCTTTGAGAATGAAGTGACAGCTGAGTGGGCACGTCTAATTAATCATAAGGGAGAAGAACCTAAATAAGTTGGGTAAAACTGAAACACTGCAAGCTGACGGAGAAGCTATCCGCCAATTCCGTAGCTGGATTCGATCGCAGCACCTAGTTTGCCAAGGCCAAGACTTTATTTTTGAAACAATCGATCATAGTCAGCTTGAGCGTTTTGAAGCCTGCCTAAATATGGTTGGTGGGCAATTGCGGTCTGTAAGAGCAATTGGAAACTGGCCCATGGGGCCCCGTCGAACATTCAAGATCCTGAGAGCTGAAGCAGCTGTGCCGAGGCCCAAAGGCCTGGAAATTCAACGCTACTGGGCTGAGCGTGGGTCCTTTCAGACCCGGTTTTCTGAAATAAGCATTTGACGCCTACGATCTACAAAAATATCAGGATCCTGCACGGCAAAAGCATTCTGTAATAGCTGAAATATTTCATGGTTGTTCGCAACATCAATTGAATCAAGACCAATCAATGCAGCATAACGTAGCTCCCAGCTTGGCGTGAAATCGGAGGACAAAAGCTGCCGTACACTTTTGCACCATATATCAGGGAAATGTTTATTCAAAGCCAAGCAAGCAGCCGCTCTTGATTTGCCGAATTGTGGGCGCTTGCTGTTCATGGCTTCCAGCAGCAATGCCTCAATCTCAGGAGTAGCAGCGGAAGGCCAGACATCCACACTGCCAAGAAGCTGAATGAAGAAGTAATGAGCACCATAATCATTATAAGCATCCTCCTGCCATCGCTTCCAGAAAACAGGCCAGAGCTCCTCTGCTGGCCTATGCTTCAATGTGGACAATGCTAGGTAGCAACGGCTAAAGTCAGTACCAAAAAACTCATCAAATAAAAATAATATGGTGGGTTCAGTGTCGTAGCAGTGCGCCAAGACCAAATCTTCTGGCTGATCCAACATCAGCGAATCTAAACAAGTAAGCAGGTCAAGGCCTGCGTGTGCTTTGTCTTGGCCCGGCCAGAGTGTCCGCAGAGCGCGCAACCTGAACACAGGGGACACGGGCGCCTTGAGGATCGAAGGTAATAGATATGTAGCCCGACAGTCAATTAAATCCTGAATCGCCGACTGCCGGTCCATTTGGTTAGGCAGGGTCAGGTGGTCTTCCAACTCTTGAAGGCGACTGCTATCGCCACTGAGCTGTGCAACCCCGGCCAAAGCAGCGCCGCGAACCCCTGGATTCGCATCATCTTGCAGCGATTGAAGTACGGGCAAGGCCGCATGCACTTCTAACCCCACAAGAGCCTGGATAAGAACCCTGCGGCTCTGGCCTGGATCATTGAGCAGCGGGAGCATTGCCTGATGGAGTTCAACATCCTGGCAATTGAGCTGAAGAAGGGCCCAGGCGGCATTTTCAACGAGATAGTGATCATTGCTCCTTAGGCAACGCCCAATGCTAGGAATGGCCCGTTGAACCCCAAGCCGGCCCAAAACTTCGACCGCTTTGCGGCGCGCAAGGTTAACCGCCTGTTCGCCCGAAGAATTATCAATGAGCCGCAATAATGCCTCCTCCGTTTCATCGCCGGGGAAATTCACGAGATGGGCGGCCGCCATGTAGTAGTCGCTGGCAGAATCAAGCGAGTCAAGAGATTGTTCAAGAATCGCTAGCGCATCATGGTGGCTGAGCCCGGGATGGATATTGTCGTAACTGTTGCTGGAGCTTGCCAAAATACTGTCCTCAGAAGTCAAAGTGGACGCGGCTGTGGAGCTCAAAGGAGAGCTGCTTCCAACTCTGATAGCCGGCGGGGCAAGAGCGCTGAAAGTTTAAGAATTATGTGTCTTGACGCAACCCGGCCCGGTCACGTTCAATATGAAACCATCTAAAATAGACGCTCGATGGGACCCCATCAATGTGGTGCACTTCTGGTTGTTACAAGCATCAATTCTGAAACTCCCCAGAGAGTTGCTCAGAAGCTGCTAGTTCCGCGCCATATGCTGAGCCAGGCCATGCAGCAACTACACCAGAACGGAATCCCTGTTACGAAGGTGGGAACGCTAGAGGGTTCCAACTCGGCTTCCGCAGTGGCGACCCAATTGGCTGCCGACCCAGGCGAATCACCCAAAGCTGGACGGCAATCCCCTCGCCGCCGCAAATAGCCCAGCTCAGCCCTGAAGCTCGAACACGCCATCAGGAGCACGCCCCTGTTTGAGCAATTCCCAGTTGATCGACTGAAGGAAAGCGGCAGTGTTTAGAGTCTCCACCACATCGACCCCCCAGTCGCCCCTCTGCAGCAACGCTCCAGAGGCTCCTTGATCGTCCTTACGACCACCCAAGGCCAAAAGCTGGCACGCATCATCTGTAGCGCCTGTAGAGCAGCGCAGCTGACGCCAGGCTTGGAGCATGGCCTTGGCCAGATCAATGGGCAGCAGATCCGCTTCCACCTGAACCAACCAGTGGGGGTGGCTCAGTGCCTGAACATGGAAATCGGTGGATAGGTGCGCAACAAGCCCCGCCGCCAGATCGGCGGAATTGAGGGCTTTCAGGCTTTCGGAAGCCACCTGAAGGTTGTGGGAGAGCAAAAAGCGTGTCATGTCCTGATCTTGTTAAGCCCACCATAGGATCGCGGCGGCTATCCCTGATAATTTGTCCAATAGGAGGGAACCTTGTCTGCCGAGCTGTCCGCTACCCCCGCATCTGGGATCCAGCAACTGAGCGTTGAAGAAGCCAACATTCTGGCTGCAGAGCTGCGTTCCCAACTTCGTCAGGGGTTAGTTCCTTCATCCGACACCCCAGCAATTGAGCGCATGGTGGCTGGCCTCGGCGATACCAGAGGATTGATGCGGCTCACCTTTGCCGAAAGCCTTGGAGCAGTGGGTCCTGCAGCGGTGCCAGCCCTCTGCCGTGCATTGCGGTCTCACGACAACGTCACCGTTCGCCGCGCTGCAGCGAAAACATTGACGCTGATCGGAGATCCCGCTGCCTTGCCCGTTTTGCTCGAAAGTTTGCTCTCAGATTCGGACCCCGTTGTGCAGGGATCAGCTGTCGGAGCGATGGCTGCAGTCGGCGACCAGGCTCTCGATCCACTCCTCTCTGTGCTGGTTCATCCAAAAGCTTCAGCCATGCAGCAGGGGCTGGCCAGTTGGGGGATCGCCTTTATCGGCGCCAAGGCGCCCGAAGCGCTTCGCCAAGCAGCCAGTTCGCCTGATGCCAGGGTGAGAGCAGCTGCCATAGCAGCTCTCGGCGAACAGATCCAGGCTCTAGGAGATGACCAGGCGAGACAGCTGCTTCTAACCGCGCTGGATGACCTGGACTCCGAGGTGCGGGCAGAAGCTGCAACGCTGATGGGCAAGTTGCAGGAGCCCGAATGGGCCTGCCCGCGCCTACTCCCTCTCCTCACCGACTCGGAAGAACAGGTCCGCAAGAATGCAGCTTTATCGCTGATGAAGCTAGGGGCCAGGGATGCCTTGCCTGCATTGAAAGCAAGTGTGGACCAGGAAGAACAACCAAGTGTCAGATTGGTTCTAGAACTAGCAATCAGCCAGCTGAGCAAGTGAGGACGGTAATCGTCCCGCGTCAGCCCGGCTGAGGTTGACGCGCTTGCAGGTCACTTATTCGAGCTAGGGCTGATTCAATTGTCTCCCGCACATAACTATCTACCTGTGGTTGGTTCTGCAGATCCTTAAGAATCGGTTCGATTGCAGGATCATCAATTTGGGCGAGTGCATTGACAGCAGCTACCGCCTGGGCTGGATTATCTCCGCCCACCACTCTTAGCAACAGCGGCACCGCCTGCCCACCAACCTGCCCAAGGGCCATCACCGAAGCAACAGCCACAACGGGTGAGTCGTCGCTGAGTGCCTCCTCGAGAGCCCGCATCGCTGTCTCGGGGAAATGGATCCCAGGCTGGTTTGAAGCCACCTGGGCATAGGCCTTCACGCAGCTGGCGCGGATAGTGCTGTCCGTGCTAGCCATAAGAAGATCCGCTAAGGGCAGCAAGGCTGCCGCACCAAAGGCGCCAATACCACGAACAGAAGCCCTGCGTAAAGCTATATCCGGTTGGGCCAACAGACCAAGCAGGCGAGGAAGAGCTTGCTGAGGCCAATCCCTGACCATAGCCATAAAAGCCTGGCTTTGAATATAAGGATTAGGGTGGGCGAGATCATCAAATAAGATATCTAATGCTTCCATTTCCATCGAGGAGAGGGGGAGGGTAGGCAACGCCTGATTTTCACATAAAAAAGGAGGCCCGAAGGCCTCCCTGGGTTGTCCTCAACAATTAATCAGAAACTGATCAGGAGAGGGCGTTGATGGCGTAATCAAGGTACGACTTCAACTCGTTGAGAGCCTGGGGGCTCATGTCACGAGGGGAGCAAGCCCGATCGCGGGTGAAGGTGAGCGCTTCCACGTAAGCAGCGGTAGGCAGACGCAGGGTGCGGTACACCTCACGGGCTCCGGCAATGCCCCACTCATCGAGAGGGCCGGTGCCGCCCACAACCAGGCAGTAGTTGATCAGACGCAGATAGTGAGCGATGTCGCGGTAGCACTTGTCCACCTTGACCTGGTTCTCACCAGCTTCGCCGGCTTGCTTGAGGTAGGGGTACTTGCTGAAGCAAGCGTCACCAGCCTCCTTCGTCACTTTGTCCAGACCGGCAGCCAGCTTTTCAGCAGCTTCAAGACGAGCAGTAGCTCGCTGAATGTTGCCCTGAACAGCTTCCAGGTCGTTCTGGGAGGGGAAGCGACCAGCGGCATCAGCGGCGGTCACAACAGTGGTCACAACAGACTTCATCGTGAAGATCCTCGTTTAATTAAGTAGTAGTGGTTTAAAAAAAGCAATCTCTTCGGATGAATCAGCTGAGGCCGCTGATCACACGGTCAAAGTAGGTAGCAGCTTCAGCCACTAGAGCGGAGCAGTCGCCCTGAACGGTTTCCATCTTGCGGAAACGGGTTTCCACAGGGTTGGTGCCGCTGGTGTTGGTCTCGTTGATGTGAGCAGTGGAAGAAGCCTTCATGATGGCCACGGCGCGGGCGGCAGACTGAAGGGGAACGCCCAGAGCGATGTAGGTCTCCTTGAGGCCGTTCAGGCAGCGGTCGTCCAACACCGAGGCGTCGCCTGCCAGCAGCGCGTAGCTGATGTAGCGAAGCACAATTTCGCCATCGCGCAGGCAAGCGGCCATGCGGCGGTTGGGATAGCAGTTGCCACCAGCCTGGATCAGGCCGGTGTTTTCGCAGATCATGCCGGTGACTGCATCAGAAACGATGCAGGAGGCATTGCTGGTGATGGCGTTAACAGCGTCTAGACGCTTATTTCCCTCAGCAACATAGTTACGGAGAGCAGCGAGCTCACCGCCTCCAATCGGGGCAGTCTTCGAATCTGCGCTGACGACAGCGCGTGAAAAGGCGTCGAGCATGGGAAAGGGGCCAGGGGTGCTTGTGCTTAGCCAATTGACAGCCAGTGAAGATCGTTAGATCTGTTCAGGTCTGTATGGCGTAGCTGCCTCTCGGGGAAGGCGTAAGGGGAAACTACGGTCATCTCCCGCCTCAGGCCCCCCATCAAGCCAATCATGCAAACTTTCGTCACCCATCGCGGACGCGCTTAAAAAGGGCGCGCTGGCAAAGGGTTTTGGCAAGGGGAAGGGCGGACTCCCACCCAATTGCGCCACAAAGCGCCGGTAGATTTATCTTTTCTTCCATTTTCACCATGAATGCAGCCTTTTGCAGCTGCTCTTGCCCTGATGGATGGCCTGGTGGACCTCAGCGGGTATCAGGGCAAATCGGGGCTGCGGCTGCTACCGGCCGGAGGCGCTGGGGCCCCGAGTGATGCGACTCCTGGAGACCCTGTGGGAGGCCAGCGACCATCGCTGCGGCAAACGCCTGGCGGCGGTGTTGCCCACGCTTGTGGTGGCAATTGAAACCATGGTCACCTGGAGATTCGACCGGTTCTCAAGGCATTGCTGCTGCAGTGGAGCCCGGCCACGACCGATCGGCTGCTGGCACCGGCTCGCTTTGCCCAGGACGGTCAGCAACGGCTCCGGTGGTTGCGGATCGTAATCAGAGTACCCAGTGGTGGAGGACATGTGTCCAGCTCCCCAGCCGCGATGGCCGGCTGGGGAGCTGACCAGTTCAAGGGCCTGCAAATCCGATGATCAGGCCTAGGTCGTGCAAAAACCGGCAGGCTCGTGCAGCGCATGTTGGGGCGCCGCCGGCTACAAAGAGCCCAGCCGCTGAAGCGGCTTTGCCAGCTTGATGCCGCTCTGCGCCTGTTCACCAACATCGTCCAAATATCGGCCAAGCGAATCCCATTTGAGGAGGCTGACCTTTGGAATGCCGGTGCCCACGACGCCGCCATGACGAACCACTCATCCCGGCCGCCCTGCTGGGAACGTTCCGCCACGCCAAGCAGCCCTGCTGAACGGCGCAGCCGGTTTGGTGGATCGCAGCGGTCGACTGCGTATGCTTAGCTTCGCGCTACGCAACCCATGTCCGACGGCACCACCGCTCGCGCCGACACGTCTGCACTCAACGCATCCGATCCGAGTCGGCAGGAGTTGCAGGAGTCGATTGATCAGCTGGCGGCCTACCGCGATCGACTGATCAAAGATGTGATCGGCATGGGGCAAAGACTGAAGCTCCCTCAGAAGCAAGTCGAATTCACCCTGGCTCAGCATCCCGAGCTGCAGAAGCTAGAAGCAATTCTGGCTCAGCTTGAGTCCCAGAAGTCCGAGCAGGACTAACCCCTATCCCCCTCACCCGCCCCTGGCACCCATGGACCCAGCCCGAACGATGGACCAGTTCTTAGCGGCCAGTCGAGGGACCTGGCTGACGCGACGGGCTGTGCACCACCTCGACCACCAAGATGATGAATTCGGCGATTCCAATCTTGTTATCGAGCCCTTCTCCGCTGAGGATCCAGCGGTCGAGCAGATATGCCTAGCTCTCAATATCAACCCTCACTTAGCAGCAGGAGGGGCCCGTTTTTGGTGGGAGAGCAATCTTAAACCCCTAGCCAGAACAGAAGATCAAGCAGCTGTATTAATAGATATCCCTCTGGCAGGAGATCCCTCTCAGGGTTTTCTGGTCCGTGACAAGGGCTACGTGGAGAAGCAGCCCGTCCTCAGTCAATACACCTTTTCCACCGATGGCGTCATGACCGTTACCACGCGCTACGACAGCAATGTCGGCACGGAGCGCTGCTGGTTCGTCACGGATCAGGTGCGAATGCGGGTGAGCTCAGTGCAGTGTCTCGATGGTGTGTCGATGACCACCTACTGCACGGAGCTTCGTTGCCCCTCCGACGCAACTCTGCAGTCGCTTCGGGAAAGCGCCGATTCCATGGCCGCCGGTTTCCGTTAACCCACCCTGCTCCTGAGCGCTCCGAGATGTTTGACCCTTTTTTGCAAGAGCTCAATAGCAGGCTGGAAAGGTCTGGAGCGCAGCCCATTGCCCCACCCGATGGGCTAGCTGAATGTCGCTCCCCGAAGAGGCAGAGCGTGATCCAAAGCTGGCTCTGGCAGGTGCCTGGGTTCCGACGCTGGCGGGTGACCAGGATGGACGCGGGGGACAGCCTGCAAGTGTTGAATTCGGTGGCCTATCCCGAATACAACAACGATCAGCCCCTGATGGGAATCGATCTCCTTTGGTTCGGCACCCGCGGCAAGCTGGTCGCAGTGCTTGATTTTCAGCCACTACTGCAGGATCAAAATTATCTTGACACCTATTATCGAGGCCTAAAAGAACTTATTTCTCGCCACCCGGATCTTCACGGTGCTGAGGCCATGCGCTCATTTGATCCAAACCAATATTTCTCGCCATGGCTGCTGTTCTGCCGTGGAGGAGCTGAGGAGGCGCAGGAATCGTTGCCCAGAGCTTTCACTGCCTTTCTCGACTGCTACTGGCAGCTCAGCGCCGAAGCCGGCCAACGCACTTCCATAGTTACAGCAGAAAAGGTGAAAACCCTGCAGGAGGCATACGATGTCTATAGCGCCGAAAGAGATCCGGCTCACGGCCTGTTTAGCAGCCACTTCGGCAAGGCTTGGTCGGATCGCTTTCTGCACGAGTTCCTCTTCCCATCTAGCCCGAAGCAATGACAGCACCGCAAAGCTGCAGCCTTGACCAGGTCAGAATCCCCGGTTGGCGTTGGCAGCCCTTTCTTGATCATGCAGTCAAAATGCTTCAGGCATTGGAGCCAGCCGCCTACCCCGTGCCGGAGCAGTTTCTGCAAAAAACCGGATCCACCGGTTCGAAGGCACAGCCGGTAGTTGTGCAAACTGCAACCTGGGCCTGTCAAACCAACAAGCTTCGCCAGGTGAGGGCCGCTTGCGTGGAGGCGGGGCCAGCAGCGTCCGTTCTGAACCTAGTCATCAATCCCCACTGCCGCTTTGATCTGCCTTTCTTCGGAGCCGATTTGGTCACGCTGCCCTCAGGCCATCTGCTAGCCCTTGACCTGCAGCCGGTTGACCGCAGCGATTCCCTCCATACCCAACCAGTCTGGGATCGCTTGCTCCCAATTTTTAACAGCTGGAAACCTCACTTACCCGATGGCGGGCCCATTCCTGCTGAAGCAGAACCTTACTTTTCGCCTGCATTTCTCTGGACCCGTCTACCTTTGGGCGCAGCCTCCGATGAGCTGATCGCCACCGTTATATTTCAAGCCTTTGCTGAGTATTTAAAGCTTTATTTACAGCTCGTGGATGAAGCGCCCCCCGTAGCAGATGATCGCTCAGCAATATTGCTCGATGGCCAACGCCGCTACACCAGCTACCGGGCAGAGAAAGATCCAGCAAGGGGGATGCTCAGCCGCTTTCACGGTGCAGAGTGGACTGAGACATATATCCATGAGGTGTTGTTTGACCTGGACAGACACTATCCCGAGCAAAAAGGAGATCAAAGCAGACCTATGGCATGAAGAGGCCCACTTCCACTGATCAGCTCCACTAGAAAAGCGGAGAATCCGACCATAGCTAAGCGGCCATTCCACACTTCTGAGCTGTTGTTCCAGCCCCAAGCCCACTTGTCTTGGGGGTATAGCTTCACAGTGCTGGGCAAAGCCGCCGCCTGGTCAAGATTCACTTCGGGTCCATCCAGGGCCTGCTGGACGAGTCGCGCAAGCCCCTGGATGAACGCAGGGTTGGTATCAAGCGCCGGCACACGCCGAAAGTTGGTAATGCCCGACTCAAAGGCCAGCTTGCGATACTCGATGTCGATCTCTTCGAGGGTCTCGATGTGCTCGCTCACAAAACTGATCGGCACAACTACCAGATCCTTCACGCCCTGCCGTCCTAGCTCCTCCAATGCCTCGTCGGTGTAGGGCTGGAGCCACTCCACAGGGCCCACCCGACTCTGGTAAGCGAGGGTGAAAGAGTTGCTGTGGCCCAATGTGGCCTCCAACTTCTCAATGATCAACCGGGCGCAGGTTTCGATCTCCCCTTGGTAGGGATCGCCCGCTTCCTCCACGTAGCTCTTAGGAACACCGTGGGCACTGAAGAACACGTGGGCGGTATCTGGATCTGGGCAGGCCTGGATCTCGCGGGCGATCAGCCCGGCCATGGCGTCGATATAGCCCAGGTCATCGTGGTAGCTGCGGATGCATCGAATCGGCAACGCTGCGAAGACAGGATCAGCCTGACGAAGACGCTGAAGCTCCCTGAAACTGGAACCGCTGGTGCTAATCGAGAAATGGGGATAAAGAGGCAGCACCACCACCTCATCCACAGCGTCGGCTTTAATGTCTGCCACCGCCGATTCGGTGAAGGGGTGCCAGTAGCGCATCGCCACGTAGCTGGTGGCCTCGATCCCAAGCAGACGCAGGGCACTCTGCAGCTCCCGCGCCTGCTGCTCAGTGATTCGCCGCAGTGGCGAGCCCCCGCCGATAGAGCGATAAGCCTCCTGCGACTTTCTCGCCCGCAGACTGCTGATCAGCCAAGCCAGAGGTTTCTGCAGAGCTGGGTTGGGTAGCCGGATGATCTCGGGGTCCGAGAACAGGTTGTAGAGAAAAGGGCCGACATCCTGGATGCGCTCCGGACCCCCGAGGTTCAGCAGGAGCACACCTACCTTGGACATGGCTTAGCGATCATGAGGCAACACATCACCATAGGCCAACAAACGCTTGCAGCTGCACTCGCTCGATTGATTAAGAAATATTTAGGGTCGGCCTTGGCAACGAAGTGGATTAAGGCACACCCCAGCCCCAAGGATCTTTCGCCAGCGGATAATGGCCTGAGAGCCCCATAAACTTTTCGCCTAGGACCTCTGATCACGAAACAACGATTCTGGAAAACCCGACTACCGAACTGAAGACAATGGAAGATTTAGACATCCACGCCAAAGCCGCAGCTGATCGCCAATGGAACCTCATGCGCGCCAGCTTTGATGGCGACTGGCAAGGAACAACCACCTGGTACGGCCGCAACAGCGACGGCATGAATATGAAGCAGGGCACCGTCAACCCGGAGGCCTCGCATTACGCCATCCGCTTCTCGGATGCGCATACGGGTGAATGGCATGGAACAGGCCTTCGATTCGCACCGGGTGGAGAACGCCGCTTCCCCCTATATCGGCACAATTACAACCTCAGCCACAACTGCTGGCATTTTCCGCAGACTGCAGACCAGTCGAGCCTGCAAATGTCAGGCAGCTGCACGCGTGCTGGGCATGAAGTGAACTTCTTCAACGGCCGCAGTCGTTCGATGCTGGTTGCGCTTTACCAGCAACAACCGGATGGAGAGATGCTGCTGGACTCAATCGCCGCCACACCCTTCCGCTGCCAACGCACCAGTCCTGACCCGGAACGCTCTCAGTTTCAATCGTTGGAGGCAGTATTCGAGACCGTCTTTGGCTGGCAAGGAGTGGAATCAGTGATCAGACCCGGATTCAGTTCTGGAATTGCGATGTCAGAACAGCGGTTGGCACCATTCTGTAGCGAATGGTTTATCAAGAATGAAGCGAATGGGCTATTTGAAGATAATTTAATCTGCAGCCTTCCTGAGAGTTTGCCAAAGCATTCATTCGACCTCCACTTCGGCTGGGTACTAGATCGTCAAAACTTTGTGCATCTGACAATGGAGTTCGATGACAATTACAATCTGCTGGCCTGGATAGAGCGCCGCTATCAGCCCACCATGCATGGATGAGAAAGGCTGAAGCCAAGCTGCTTAAGCTTCTCATTACTCACCCGCGCATTAAGGATTCGATCGCTGGTGTCTCTGGTCAACCACTTGGCCAGTGGCAGGCCAGCCCGCTCACACAACCGATCTGTGAGCTCCTGACCGTTGTACTGGGTGTCATTGACCAGGTTATAAGTGTCATTCAGGCCTTGGTCAAAGGCGAAGTTGATACCGCGAACGATGTCGTCGCGGTGAATCCAGCACGGCACATTCAAGCCATTACGCTGCACTAAGCCGCCAGCAGCACTAAGCAACATGCCCGGAATATCGCGTCCAGGCCCATATATGCCACCGAGGCGCAACACGCAGACCTTGATCGATTCGGTGCGGACCGACGCGATCATCTGCTCTGCCCTCACGAGCACGGAATTCACTGGATGATTTGAATCAGTTGGATCGCTCTCACTTGTGAGCGCTCCCTGCCGGTTGCCATACACGCCACAGCTGCTCAGGTGAACAAGCTGCAGTGGCGAGCTGACAGGCCGACGGCTAAGCGTTTCGATCAGCCGTTGCAGGCCGCCAAGAAAGGTCTGCTCGTATTGGTTCAGCTCAACACTGGAACTCTTTGACGGAGCGAAGGACACCAAGATGCCGTCGAGATCTGCCGCGAAGTCCAGGCTGCTGGAGGGATCCGTTGAATCAAAAACCAACGGATTCTCGACTAGGTCAGCCAGCTCTGCCAAGCGTTCACGCCGGGTTGTGGTGCCCCAGAGTGCATGCCCTTCCTGCTTCCAGGATTTGGCAACCGCTTCGCCCACGTAGCCACAACCCAGGATTGCGCGACGCTCGCCCGAGGGCAGGATCGGCCGCTCTTGGAGAGACAGCAACTGATAAAGCGAGGCCAGATCAGGGGTAGAAGCCATCCTGCGAAGCCAAGTCATGAAGTTTTGCAACCCTAGGTCTGCCGGATGGGGGGTTGCGTTGTCATCGCTACGGATGACGCTCCCTGAGCCCTACTCGATTCCTATGGCAACCTGAGCTGTCGCCGTAAGCCCATGCCCGTCTATAGCGTTGAAGTGCCTGGGCTACCGCCACTTTCCGTCACTTGCGCCGGCTGCAGCGGAGATGCTTTGCAACTGGCACTGCGGGAGCAGGGACTGGACAACTTCCGTGTGGAGCGGCGCAGCAAGGATGGTCGCCAGTGGTGGTTTCAGGCCAACTTCAAGCCAGGCACCATCGACCCGGCCACCACTGGAGGCCTCACCCGGCTGGTGAGCGTTGATTTAATCGAGGACTGATGGGTCCGGTCCAACCGCCGCCAAGCCTCAGGCCGCCGCCACTTCCGTGCTGCCCGAACGCTGACGGCGGGTGAGGAAGCCGAACAGCACTTTGCCGATGGCGGCGATCAGGTTGCCCTCCAACTCCTGGAACATCGTCATGTTGAGGTGGAAGGCGTGGTTGGCCTCCTCCACGATGCGATCGGCCATGGCCTGATCGATCGGCAGGGCATCCAGGGTGGCGCGGTAATTGGTCTTGAAGGCTTTCTCGTCGGGGATCGCGTCGAATTCGTAAAAGCGCAGGCCATCGTGCTCGCCCAGGTTCATCGCCTTCTGGGCGATGTTCTTGAGGATCTGGCCGCCGGAAAGATCGCCGATGTAGCGGGTGTAATGGTGACCCACCAGCAGCTCGGGGGCCTCCTTGGCCAACTGATGCAATCGAGCCGCATACTCCTGGGCGGCCGGCGTGGCCTTCACGGCACTGCGCCAGCTGTCGCCGAAGTAATAGGCGAGATCCTGCTCGAGGGTTTCGCAGCGGTTCAGCTCCGGGAAGCCCACCGGGCCCACCACCGGATGCCCCTCAGCCCGCAGACGCCCGATCTCCTCCTCCATGGCGGAGTACACGAAGAAGAGGTCGGCCACCAGGGTGCGGTAGCTGGCCTTGTCCACCACCCCCTTGAGGAAGCAGCTCACGAAGCCGGTGTTCTCAGCCATCGTGTGGGCCTTCTTGGTGCCTTCACGCAGTTGGGAGGCAAGGGCAACGGCCATGGTTGGCGATCGGGAGGTCAGTTGTGCGGTGAAGCACCTCGTTAACCTAGTGGGAGCAACAAGAATGGGGCTCTTTCTTTGCAAAGGGTTGCCTGTCTTCACAACGCGACCAGCCCGCAAGAATTCAGTGCGCAGTGATCAAAGCAGGACTGGGGACCAGCAAGGGCGCCATGGTCCTGCGGGTGCAGCTCGGCGTTGATGCTTTTTGAAGACCTCACGGGGCGCTAGGCGTTGCGTTGAGGGTTATCGTTGCTTGTGCTGATGCCCGCGGCGAATTTCTGAACGCTGGTCCAATTGATGCCCTCCCCGCCATGGCGGCTGACAGCAACAAGCGGATGGACACGGTGAACCGCATCACCTCCAACGCGTCCAAGATCGTCACCAACGCTGCCCGCGATCTGTTCGAGGCCCAGC
>Ga0208086_1000016_pt1 | contig 45924 bp, 30 predicted proteins | sample LakMenEpi06Jul10_FD_150675 | JGI IMG/M metagenome (GOLD analysis project Ga0208086, IMG submission 150675) | Freshwater microbial communities from Lake Mendota, WI - 06JUL2010 deep hole epilimnion (SPAdes) | ecosystem: Environmental > Aquatic > Freshwater > Lake > Epilimnion/Euphotic zone ...
ACCCGGAACTTGACCGGGAACTTGGAACTTACAACGGCGGGAACTAACCGGAACTAATTTCCAAAATAGTTCCTACCTAATTCTGGCACACCCCTGCTTTACATAGTCTGCCACGCAGCTTGGAAGGCGAGACACGCTTCGTAGCTTTTCTTTTGCAGTTTTTTGTACTTTTCGGCGTTTGTCGTGGCCTTTACATAGTCTTTCTAATTGACATTAGAAAAACCTGTCTTCATTCATATGAAGTAAAAAAAATACTTTTAGTTTCAACACCTCAACTTGCGTTTTCAACTTTACGTCAAAACTTTGTGTGTCGAACAAATCATCAATTCATTGCTTTCAAGCCAAACAAGTAAAATGTCAGACCCAACTACGAGCGGCTTGGTTAGACACGACCTGGCTTTGGCTTACGAGTATTTGTGCGGCAAGCAGTCGGTGTACGCCTTGTCGCTTCCTTCTTTGAGCGAAGATTGGGAGCACCTAAAGAGCCAAGTGTTTGACTCGTTTGTGGCATCCTTCCAAGACCAAGACGTCCAAGAATGCCGCGACAAGATCAAGTCGTCTAAGACGGCGATGTCGCGTTTTGCAAAGTTTTTGGCAATAAAAGACTTTCGTGACCTTTACCAAGCATTCGAGGCATCCTGCTTTACATCCAAAAGTTACGAGTCGTGGGAAACCGCGGAAACCCTCTCGGACTGCAACAACGTCTACACGCTCTTTGAGGACAAAATCAACGCAGCTTTCGACAAAGTAGGATTCTTCTTTTGTGTTAGTTGTGTTTAGTTTCATCGACGTTGCATTGCTTTGTCAGAGCTTCGCTTGCTTCATGTGTGCTTACTCATTGTTACTACACGCTTGTTTGCTTGTTTGTTTAGGTAACACCAACCAAGGACATGATCAACCTGGCTTGTCTAGTAAGCACTTTGGACAGCAAGTTTGGTCCTTGCAAAGGCGAAGCCATAGGTGGGTACAGCGCCCAAGTCAAGGACGATGCCGAAAAGAACGAACACGTCGAGGAACAAGACAAGACAGAAGGCGTCAAGCAAGCCGAAGGCGTCAAGCAAGCCAAGAATGAAGGTGAGCAAGTCGACAAGACCTTGGACCAAGGCGAGGAAGACGTTGAGACCAATGTGGACCACTTAGACCACAAAGATGCACACGATGAGCAACAAGCCGAGGTCAAACAAGACAACCAAAAGCAAAAGCAAATCCAGCAAGCCATAACGGCTCTCGTAGTAGCAATTGACAAAAAAGCAAGGCTTGATTGTGAACTTGTGCGTCAGACCAAAGTTTGCAGAGCAACGTTCAAAGCATGTACACCAGAAGAGCTTAGGGAGATGCATAAGATGCTGTTAAGCATGAAAACTGCTTTCGCGAACACAATGACCGCGTGTCAACAACTTGAAGCCGATCTGAAAACCTTGTGCGCTCAGTGTTCGTAATATGGCACTTGTTAAGTTTAAAACCTAGACAAGACGCGCCACATGTCAATTGGTTTGGTATAGTAAAAACAAATCAACAAAAAGTCATTGCTTGTTGGGCTTGGCCACAATTCGTCTTTTCGCACGTCTTGTGTGCGTTTGGTTGATGCAAGATAAGCTTTGTTTAAACCAGTCGGCTTTACAAAACACACGTCGTTTGGTTGGCGTGTGCTTACTTTTTTGTGACTTTGTGGAGTTGGACGATTTGACATATACAATGCAAGCCTCGCTTTTGAGTGCCATCCAAAGTCACGAGACTCAAGAAGACATTTTGAATACCACCAACCACGAGGTCCCGGATGAAGTCGTGCTTGCATGGCAAGAGTCACCAACCTGTCTGAGCGACATTCTTGCATACTGTAAAAAAGTAGACTGTAACAAGCGCAACTCTTGCCTCCACATGATGCTTGGCAGAACATTGTATTTCAGCCAGGAAGAAAGAGTACATGTCATTCCGACTACTACGACCTACCCCTTTGGGCATGCGTCCAACTTTGACGTTGTAGAGGCTGTGCGCGTCGAACCTGCTCCAAAGTCAGCCGACGTTGTCATGCGGTACTTTGACTACAAGTTGAAAGACTACAACGACGTCGTGGTCGGCAAGTTTCAAGGCAACAAAGCCGTGCTGTCAACTATTGTCAACTTGCTTGCCATACGAGGTGCGCCTGTCTTGGTGCTGGACGGAGACCACTACGAAGTGTACTTGACCGTAGGTGGCTTCAACGCGCAAGTCCGCTCATGCGTCAAAAACATTGTTCGAGACGGCAACTTTTGCTACAAACTTGGCAACCAAAGCGTTACTTATTATGAAAGTTAAAAAAAGCTTCTAGTCGCGACTCTTTGCTTTTACCGTTTCGCATTGGTAACTTGATTTAGCAGTGTTGGGTTAGATAGAAATGTCATGTAAAGACGCATAGTAGAGTTCGGAGTAGAGTAGTCGAGTTTTGAAAGTTTGATTTGTTGTAGAGTCGAGTTGTGAAAGTTTGGCTTTCGAGTTAGTGTTGTAGAGTCGAAGTGTGAAAGTTTGGCTTTCCAGAGTTGCCAAGTAGAAGAGTCGAGTTTCGAAAAGTTGGGTTTTGTAAAGTTGCTTGGTATGGAAGGATTTGAGAGATTGCGAGACCTGTTTGACAAGGACAGGATGTTGAGCGCCAAGCTAGAGTTGGTCAAGTGCATCCCGGAGGAGGAGAAGGCGATGTTGCTGAGCTTAAAGGACCAAACGTGCGAAAAGTCCAACATGGCGGCGACTATTGAGCTGGCACACAAGTATGGTGTGGCGCCGAGCATCATGGTGCAAGAAGTTGAAAGGTTGTTTGTTGAAAAGCCTCAACAAATCGACTTTCAGCAACTCTGGGATCTCGGTTGGCCGCGACGACCGCTGGACTGGCCGGACTATCAAGAACAGAGTTGCAACTTGTTAAAGTGTTTGGTGGTAGTAGAGCCTGAGCAAGCCAAGCGCGACTTTGTGAAAGAAGCAAGTTCAAAGTTGGAAAAGCCGCGAGTTAGAACGCTCAAAGCCGACGTTTTTGGTGTCACCACGACGCTCTACCACGACCGCTTGGGGTTTTCGTTGGAGTACCCAACGTGCGAGTACGTCAATTGTCAGAGCTTGGCTTTCTACACGGTCGGTGAAGTTGGCGACGTTTACGTCGGACAGGTCAACGACATGAAGGCTTTGGTGCTTGTCGGCAAAATGCCAACCGATAAAGACACAGAGTGTGCCGTCAACTACGACAAGACTTTGCTTTGTCTTGCTTCCAGAGAACATGTCGGCATCTTGTCGTTGAAGGACAAGCTAGGCAAGCAAGGCAAGCTAGGCAAGCAACACGACTTTCAAGTGTTTGATGTGGCATGCAAGGCACAATCTTGTAAATTTGTTGGCAAGACCAACTTGCTAGCTCTCTTCGAGACTAACCAAGTGTCTTACTTTGACACTACTCAAGCAAAAGTCGTTGCACGCTTTACCCAAACTTTTCAAATAATCGACCACGCTGTCTCAGAAGGCGTCCTGGGTGTCTACACGAGCAACAATGGGTGTGGGAGCCTGGTCCTATTTGGCTTGGACACCAACGTTGCCGACACCAACCTACCAGGAATTTTAAACGGGGGGGCTGCGTCTACGGCACGCATTGTACCGACCAAAGGTGGGTTCAAACTAAGAGCTTGCAAGTATGGACCAACCTTGGACGTACCTAGTATCAAGTTCAGAGACTACATGAAAAACAGGACACACATGACAAACAATTCTTAGATCGACACACGACACACGGCTTAGTTTGCATTATTGCAAGGATAAGCGCTTTTTGTCTTGTAAATTGTTGCAAAGTGTTGTAAAGTATTGTAAAACTAACACTCGTGTTTACCAAAACTTGGTTTAAAAAAGCTTTTTGTCGTTGAGAAACAACGTTGGGTGGAGCGCACTTTGCTCCACAAAAGTCAGGTTGTGTAAGCCCCCAAAAGTCACGAGTTCCTCGCGGGTGAGGGCAAGTCGCATTGTAGTTATGCTTTGTGGGTTTCTTGCGTCCAACACCACGACTTTTGCCGCGGCTTTTGATGATGCTTCAAGGATTCCCAAATACTGAGCGTAGGCAAAGAACGTGGAAGACATGCACACCAAGCTCGGTGCGACACAAACTTGTAACAAAATGGTTTGGTCCAACGTGTTGATCACGACAACGTTACAGATGCGCTTGTCAATGTTGTGCTTGTAAGACTTTACGACGGACAGAACACCAACCGTCGAGACCTCCATTATCTCGTTGGTCAGCAACGCGGGTTTGCCTGTAGGAAAATACGTAGCCTTGAACGGCTCGACAAGATTGACCAACATGATTCTTGTCTTCCTGAACGACTCGTTCTTCCTGCCTCCTTCAACTATCTTGCCTCGTTTCACAAACACCGCCGTGTTGCTGTTCGAGTTAAAGTGACAAAATACAAAGCCGTCGACAATGTTGAGCGCAGTCTTAGTAGTAGTACATGCCTTGTCGAGCTCGTCGTAGAAGCCGCGCTTGAGTTGGTTGTTCTCAAAGACCCAAAACGAACAAAACTCGTCCAACACGGCAACCGTGTGCCGGGGAAACCAATACGAAGTGTTGCACAAGTAGAACCTGTCGTCGGACTTGTGGGTCAGATTCAACGGCACAAACGATTTGCAAAGTTCCTTGACAAAAGCTTTCTGTGCGTCCAAAGGTGCGCTTCGCACAAGCTTGTACTTGAACATCGCCATTTCCAAACCCGGGTACGACAAAGGGAGTCGCGGCATGCCAGCTCGCCGAGCTTCCTCAACAAGCTCGGAATCACACCACACAAAGTCGTCCAAAATAGCCGTTACTTGCTTCATCGGAATTCCGTAAAAGTCTGCAACACGCAACATGTCGGGCGACATTTTGTTTTTACTCATCTTCATCAACACTTGGACATCCTCTTCCTTGCACGACGAAAGAAGTGTGTGCGCCATCACAAGTTGCTTTTCTTCTTTTTGGTTCAATCCAACTCGGCTTGTGTCGTCTTCGTCATCTTGGTCCAAACCGTCTTGGTATTCATCTTGATAGTCATCTTGGTCGTCATCTTGGTCGTGGATGCATATTCGGAAGAACTGGCTGTACTTCAAAAGGTAATTGCAAAGCATCTTTACTTCGTGCCCGAACACTTGTCGAGTGCTGTCAACAAATGCTTGGGCTTTGCTCTTTGCTTGAAATGCATTCTTGGTAGAATCCGGAGGCTGTTCGTCTCGGACCTTGTCTTGGGCCTCGTCCTTGTCTTGGGCCTCGTCCTTGTCTTGGGCCTCGTCCTTGTCTTGGGCCTCGTCCTTGTCTCGGACCTCGTCTTTGTCTCGGACCTCGTCTTTGTCTCGGACCTCGTCCTTGTCTCGGACTTTTTCTTCGTCGTCGTTGAGTCGGTCAACACTTTTGACTCGTTTCGACTTGGCCGGACCGCCGGATAGCTTGCGCTTGGCAATTCTATGTGTGTTTTTTGCGACCTTCTTTTTTTTTGTAGGTTCAACCTGTTCTATGCCCAAAGTACGAGGAGCTGCACTACTCGTGCTGCTTTCAAAAGTTGCTTTGCGCTTGGAAGGCATCTTACAAAGTTCTTTCAGAAATCTAACCCTCCGGGCCTTTTTGTGTCGGTGACCAATAGTCTGACAACATGTGGCCTGGTCGTGTGCCGAGCGTATCAAAGAGCTACATGGATGCTTCAAAACTTTCTAAATATATGATGATGACAAGAGTACAGTGCAATCTTTGCTTGACATGATTCAAACGCAAGTTTACAACAAGATGAAACAACAAGTGGTTGGGAAATGTCCTGGACAAATCAAGTCAACACTTAAAAATTAAAGCGGTGTAGGTAGTATCAAAATCAGTGCGCTTGTGTCGAAACTTAGATTGGTCCATACGTGCAAGACACTGTTTCGTGTGTCCCGGGGATCTTGGCAACCGTCGTCACGGTCCAATTCGTATCTAAAGAATCTTCGGAAACTTCTTCAACATTCACTTTGATTGTTGTACGAGTTTCCAGGCCGTACTTTTTGGCGTGCGTGTCGTACGCGCAAGCAGCTTCGTTGACGTCCAACGGCACGTCCAAATAACCGTGCATGTTGAACAAAAACGCATTTATTTGTTTGCGCGTGGTCATGACGCCGGGCGTCGTCATGAGTGCCGGATAATCTTCCAAACCGTTGTCGTCGTCGTCGGACATGGTTTGGTGTTCAAGTTGTGGTTGTGAGTATTTGTAGGAAGTTTGTGTGCTTCCTACAAAGTTCAAACACTTGAGCCGCCAAGCCTTTGTGATCAAAAGTTGATCGGCAAAACTTGCCTAGTTGTGTACCGAATGTTAACAAGCGCTACCTACCTCGATGCTTCAAAGCTTTCTAAATATATAATAATACACAAGAGTTGAGTGAAAGTTTTTAAATGAGTAAGTACATCAACTACGGTCATGGTACTTCATATGTAAAGTGCTTTAAGTGTAGCATAGGTATCAACACATTAAACTTTGCCAACTTGCAAACTTTGCCAACTTGCAAACTTTGCCAACTTGCAAACTTTTTGACAACAACTTTGCAAAACTTGTACAACCAAACGTAAAACACCACGAACGTTGGCTGCGCGCTACAAGGTTTCAAAGTGCAGGTAAAAGACAACCTTGTTCGCTTTGCGCCGGTCCGGGGGAGAGTCGGATGGTATGTTCACAAAGTGGTACAGTGCGGCACACATTGCTGCAACAAGTGTGAATCTTTTTGACGGCCACGACGTTCTTGTGGTGTGTCACGTGAACACTATGTACAAAGACTTTGAAACGTTCGAGGTTGAAGCTTATATGCACGACGACTCGGAGCTCAAGTTTGCTTCCAAGCTTGTTGGGATTCAAAACTACAACGCAGGGAATCCTCTGCGCGAAGTTCGTGTGGTGGGAGACATAGTGCACGGTGTGCTTTCAGACTACTCCTTCATGGACTACGCTACCAAACCGGTGTCCCTACGCACCATTTTACGCTACCTTCTTGACAAACTTGGCGACACCGACGAAGCCAGCACCAATGAAGACCAATGAAGACCAATGAAGACCAATGAAGACCAATGAAGACCAATGAAGACCAATGAAGACCAATGAAGACCAATGAAGACCAATGAGGACAAGTAGTTAGTAAGCAAGCAAGATTTAAAATAAAGTTACAAACCTAGTCGACACTTGTACAAAGTTTCAACTTGACCAACTTGACACAAAATTAGTTTATTGGAGAACTTGTAGAACCAGTCTCGGTGTGTCGCTTTGCGCGGCGACGTATAGAGTTCATCCAAGTTTCAACTTTTTCGGGTGTTCTCCCATACGCCTCGGTCAGCACCTCACAACATGCCTCCACCATTTTGCTCAAGTCGGGTCCAGCTACGTAGACTGAGCGCTTTTTGGACACCAAGCATGTAGGCATCTTGCGCGCACCGTTCGTCACGTACGTCATGACAGTTTTGTCGGCAAGCCGAAACGTCCAAAACGTAGAGCTTATCAGCGTGTGGCTGCCCTGTGCGTCGCACAATGCCGAAGCAACTTGCTGTGTCGAAACCTCGTAAGGCTCGGACAGCACAAAGTCTGCGCACACAAGAAGCACACAAGCCGACGACCGATCAGGGTACATGACGAAGCTCATGCTTAGTTATGCTTGGTTGTAGTACTAGCTTGAATACATGTAGATGTGTAGCAACTCTTTCTTGAAAACACTCGAAACTATTAGAGGTGTGTGTTGCTTGTTTTAACAAGATATGTATAGACTGCACAAACGCAAGACGGGGCAAGGCTTACGTACAAACCTCATCGTGCAACACCAAGGTGTCTTATTTCTTATTAGCGTGTCTTGGACTGCACGAGCCCTACTTGAACGACACTCCTCTGTCCATGTCGTCGTCAAACGCACTCGCGTCGAAAAAGTCGTCGTCTTCGTGGTCGTCCCCACAATAGCCCACTTGGTGTTGAGCATCTTGTTCTTCTTTTGCTACTTCTTTTGGTTGCTCCACTGGTCGTACTTGACGACCATGGTGTTCTCGTCGATTGATGTCGTCTACAACGGGAGAGTCACCAAGTAGTGCGTCGAGTCCTGTGTCGCGCAACTCGTGTGCTTGCAAATCACTCAAGAAGCCCAGAATATCATCCCAGCTGGGTGCAGCTTCCGGTCTCGGCCCCCCCGTGGTGCTCGACTCGGAGCTCGACTCGTCTCTCGGCTCTCTCGACTCGGAGCTTGGCTCGTCGCTTGGGAAGCATGCAACACCAACACCGTACTGGACTTGTACAGGTGTTGGTTTGAGACGCTTGGTGTTGTGTGTTGAGTTGTTGCGCTTTTTCTTTTTCTTCTTGGCGTCAAGTTGGGTAGGTTGGGCAAGTTGTTTGAGTCTTGACTTGGATTTGCGTGTTCGTTGGGTAGGAGCATTGTCGTCTTGGTGGTCAACTTGGCCGAAGAGCGAGTTGGCGCCGGAAGGTAGGCTGGTTAGGCGAGGCTTGGGTTTCTTGGTAGGTTTTCTGGGTTTGCGTTCGATTCGTTTGAGAAACTCCAAGTGCTCGACATTCGAGGCGTCGACTTTGAAGTTGAGTTTCAAGTCGGTGTCGAATTTTTCGGCCAGAGCACAAGAGAGCTTGGTAGGTGTCTTTGAGTTGCAAAACTTGAGGTAGAAGTGGGCGGTAGCAGGAAGTTGTCGGACGCGGTCGAGCTCGTCGAGGAACGTGGCGTAGGTCTTGGTGCCAGGTTGGAGGGAGCCTCGGCCGAGCTGTTTGAGGAAAGGTACCAAGCGGCCCAGGTGGGAGGCGCAGACCAACTTGACAGAGGTCTTTTCAAGCGTGCAGCGCCGAAAGATGCGCAGCAAGACGTTCTTGATGGCGCCGAGGACCGGCCCGAGTCCGAGAAGACGCATCCAGGGGTAAGGGTAGTCGGCTGGGCGGTAGCCGGCTGTCATGGAAGCCATGATGGCCTTCATGAAGGACGACGGTTTCAAGGAGACTAGGTAGACTTGGGGAGGTACGGGAGTGCAGTCCTTCTTGTAGGCTTCTTTCTTCTTGACGAGCAAGCGGAACATGGTTTCGAATCCCGCCACCGAAATGGCGTTGGCAGTGAAGCTGCCAGGCGTCCAGAGCATGGCCATGCACAAAAACATAGTGTCGGCAATCTTCAAAACTCTCTCGTAGCGGTCGTAGGCTAGGACGGACTTGCGGCTCTGGATGTTCTTGTCCTTTGCGGCGTAGTCGGCGAGCGTGTTGTACGGCACGTAGAGGCCCTTGAGGAAAAGTGCTATCACGAACCCGACGCGCAAGTCGACGTCGTTGGCCAGAAGCATGGCTTGCTTGACTTTTTCGGCGCTCGTCAACTTCGACACTTGGCAAATAGTCTGCAAGGCTCGCGACATGCAAGCCACCACTAGGTGGGGCTCAGCGCGCTTGCCAAAATCCAGAGCTGCCATCACAGACACCAAGTGCTGGTTTTGCAGGGGCTGTGATTGGTGCTCGTAAAACGCCCGTAAGACCACGTCGGTCTCGGCGAGACCACCGTAGAAAAGCAACGTCTTGTTGGCTTTTACTATGCCGAGGTCCTCGGGCGTCAAGCCTTGGTGGTTTCTCGAGTAGCAGTTCCAAACGCTGCCGATTTCCTCTGCGCACGCGCCCAGGGGCTTGTCAAAGTCCTCGCTCTTGACCGCCAAGTCGGCCAGAGCAACGCGCAGAGCCAGCAACACTTCCGGAATGTCCGTCATGCCGAGCACAGACGCCGCACCTTTCGGCACCTTGACGTTGTAGGGACCCACCGTGTCTGCACAGCACGCCGGGCAGTGCCAGTGCAGGTGGAACGGGATTGCAGACAGCCTCGGCTTGGGACACACACAAGCTTCCAGCCGCTTCGAGCACGCGCCGCACATCGACACATCGTACACCGCCGAGCACGACGGGCACTTCATCGCCAAGTCGAGCCCATTTGGCGATTGACGCACTCCCAAGTCGGCCGCCGTCGACCGAAGACTACTCGTCGTCTCAGAGTTGTGCTTCAAGTACGCCGTGCGGTAGACTTCCAACACATCGTTGTACGCCTCTGACAAATGCTGAAAGCTGTCCATGACTCTTTTCCTTGCTAGCTTTTGGAGGGTGGTTGAAACACTGTAAAAAAGTGTCGAGTACCAAAACAACAAAACCAAACCAAACGACCCAGCATATGACCGTGGCGGGCTGGGTCATATGTAGCCGGTGGGGTTTTGAAACCTCAAACGTTTGTGCAGTCATATGACTCTGGTTGTACTTACCAACCATCTTACTAACTTACTTACTAACCAACTTTCCAACCAACTTACTAACCAACTTGCCAACCAACTTGGGTTTTGACTCAAACTTTGCGACTTTGGGTCGAACTTCTAAAACCAAAAACCCAAGGCTTGCGCTTTTGTGCTTGACATCTCTTGGTCGCTTTACTCAAACATGTCAACCTTGGCGACACCCAACTTTGGCGACACCCAACCAACCACCCAATCAACCACCGAGACGAGCGCCGGACTAGCCGCACAAACCAACATCCAACCCAACGAACCGTGTAGTATCGCACAAAGTCCGGGCAACGAGCTGAGCACCAAGGCGCAAGGAGAGGCGCAAGAAGAGGCGCAAGGAGAGGTGCAAGAAGAGGCGCAAAGTGAGGTTCAAAAAGAGGCACACGGAGAGGTGCAAAAAGAGGCGCAAGAAGAGGCGCAAGGAGAGGTGCAAGAAGAGGCGCAAGGAGAGGTGCAAGAAGAGGTGCAAGGTGAGGCACAAGGTGGAGACGGTTATTTTGCAAGGTGTGTTTCACAACGTGTCGTTGAGAAGCATGGCCAGATAGGCGAGTTGGGTAAAGACGGTTGTGTGGCAGGGTTTGATCCAAAAAAGAAAAAGGTGCAGATGCGAGGCGAGTTGGGTTCAAACAAGCTTTTTGAGGTTACACAAGAGTATCTCGACGACTTTGAGTCGGTTAGGAACCTCGTTGCGGAGCGTTCCAAGATTTCATCTGTGCCAAAGCTGCGAGTCCCTTTGGACGACAAGGCTTACTACGACGACTTGTCGGACGACGACGAAGTCGTGCCAGGCCGTCAAATCAACCAGAAAGATGCTTATACGATAGACAGAAAGGCGTTTCGTGAATGGCAAAAACGCCAAACGGTTGAAAAGCCAGCCGAGGAAGAAGCTTACACTGGGCCGGCGTTGCGCCCGCCGGTGGACGACACCTCGGACCACGACGACGACTTTTACTCGGACGACGAAGTCGACACGGCACACCACGGTTTGAAGAAGCAAACGTGCGACTTGCAAGTCCCAGAAAACTTGTCGCGCTTTTACGGCTTGCCGTCAACGATGTGGCATGACTCGGACGTCAAAGGCAACAAGACGAAGGACCCAGCATCTGGACCGACGTGGAAGGCAGTCTCGGCACGCACAATGAGAGACGCCAACAAAGCGTTTGTAGACAAGTACTGGAAAGACGGCGTCAAAGTCGGCGACGACGACGAAGAGTACACTGGCCCCGTGCTCTCCCCACCTATCGACGACGACGACGAAGAGTACACTGGCCAGGCACTTGCCGGGCCTATCGACGACCCACCACCTAGCCTGAAACGCCGCAAAGACTCTGACTCGGCCAACAAGTCGCCCGAAACTTCTTCAAGTACTTTTACTCAAGATCAAGAGGATCAAGATGCCGAGTTTGACAAAAAAGCTAACATCGAGCCAAGCACGCCAAGCAACCAAAGCAACGAAACTGTCGTCGAGCCCAGCACGCCAAGCACGCCGACCAGCCAAAGTGTCGTCGAGCCCAGCACGCCAAGCACGCCGACCAGCCAAAGTGTCGCCGAGCCCAGCACAACAACCAACCAAAGTTTTGTCGAGCCCAGCACGCCAAGCAACCATGTTGTCGTCGAGCCAGGTGGAAGTTTGGATGTGTAAAAAGTTTAAGAGTATACGTATATAGGGTTACGATTTTAGGATTTTACAATTTTGGCAACTTTGGGTTTTGGTTTTGTGTTTGTACTTTTGTTTGTACTTGTAGAGGATGTTTGGTAGTTGGTTGTTTGTGTGTTTATTCTTTTTTTCAAAAGCAAAAGTCCAAGTGTGCCGAGTAGGATGACTAAAGCAAGGGTAAAGGCGAGCAAGCCAATCGTGATTTCTAGGCGTGGGACGACAATAGCCATCATGTTGGCTCCGTGGCCCAGTGTGGAGCCACGCTTCGTCTCGGCTTGGTCGTTGGCATGCTCAACGCTAAAGACGTCGAGGTCGTAAGCGTCGATGCAAGTTGCCATGTAGTGGTCGATGTGCATAGAAACAGGTAGAGCGCCTTTGAGCAAGGTAGTTGCGCCGCGAGGAGTGAGGTAGTAGGCACCGGTGCCAGTAAAGCTGGAAACTTTGTTTCTAGACGTGTGTGCAAACGAGTTGCAAGCAAGCAACACGAGATCAGCGTCTTTAAAAGCCAAGGCGTCGCGGATTCGACCAGAGATGTTGCTGGGCCTGACGTCGTCTTCGACGACGACGACTGGTTGCTTGCTTTGGGCGCAAGTTTGCCAGATGCCAATGTGTGAGAGTGCGCATCCGACTTGCTCGGCCTTGTCGAGGTCGGCATGAACTACTCTAGGTAGCTTTTTGGTAATGATTGCAAATTGCTTAGTGTCTACCACGTCTTCCAACACAAAGTCGTTTGGCGTGACGGCTGTGACTTTGACCAAGTTGCTGTACAAACTCTTGTCAAGCTCTTTTTCAAGGTATGCAATGGTCATTTTTCCTCTTGTAAGGTACGCGCTTTCCAAGCAAATCACGTGGACGTTTACCATTTGATTATCACGTTGTACTTTGTCTTTTTTTTCTTGACGTCAATAGATTCTTTGCAACAAATAAATACCCCATTATGTACGCCGCAACAAAACATGCAAGTAGTACCACAAGAATCAAGACTATTATTTGAAGGCATGACACATAAATGTCGAATTCCGAAGTCGAGTGTCCAAGCGTTGTTGGATTGTGTCCTAGCAAAAGTTGGTCGCTCGACCCTTCAACTGCAAAAACGGTCAGGTTGTAAGCCTTGATGCAAGCAGGCATGTATCGGTCGACGTGCATGCTTACTGGTCGGGCGTGTTTAAGCAAAATACGTGCACCTTGCGGGGTCAAGTAGTATGCTCCGGTGCCCGTAAAGTTCGTTACCTTACTATGAGCAGCGTCCCATGTTTGCGTCGCAGATGAAATAAGAGTCACGTGAGCAGCGGACTTGGCTGCACTTTTGATCCGGTTTGACAAGTTTGGAGGGCAAACGTCGTCTTCCATGATGACAAGGGGGCTGTTTTGTGCGTTGCAGACCTCCCAAAGCGCGATGTGTGACAGGGCACAAGCCACTTGGCTTGCTTTCGACAAGTCAGAGTGCGTGATACGTCTTTGTTTTTGCTTGATGATCGGTAGTTGCGAGGTTGCAACGACATCTTCCAGCACAAAATCGTTTGGTGTCACCGCTTTGAACACACTGAGCTTGTTGTATAGAGATTTGTCCACGTTATGTTTGACAAAGTCAAGTGTTTGTTTACCGCGAGTGTCGAACAAACTCTCCAGGCAAATGATGTGTATGTCTAACATAGTACTTAGTTGGTAAGAAATGGTGTCATGGTTTTAGACAAGCACAGTACTTTTTTTAAAAGGTTGTATAAAACACGTGTTTTCACCATGTTGTGCAAGAGTCAAGTGTGCTTGGCGGTTGCTGCACTTGTCGTCTTGGCATTGGTGTTTGCACTAGGACTGTTAACCCGAATCCAGGACAACGACGTTTACGTCCCAATAGTCGTTGAAGGTCCCACACGCTTTGGCGTACCTGTGAAAGACCAATTCATCGACCCGAAAGGTAAGCCAATACCGTGCTTTTACATCAACCTCGACCGGTCAAACGACCGAAGAGCGTTGTTTACTCAAAGAATCAAAGATGTCAACCTGGAATGTACGCGAGTTCCGGGTGTTGACGGTAAAGATGCAAGTGCCCTAAGAATCGTTACTCGAAACGACTTTGCCAAAAGCATGTCTCCCGCCGAGATTGGGTGCGCAGCGTCCCATTTAAAGACCATCAAGCAAGCCTCTGACCTTGGATTGGACTATGCTTGCATTTTTGAAGACGACACCGTCTTTGATTTTACTGAATTTTGGCCACCTAACGTCATAACCAACCTTTTGACTGACATTCCTGACTACACGGGCATAGTCCAACTGTATTGGTCGCGAAAACGAAACGACTACACACCGCACGTTGTACCCATGCAAGTACGCCGTGGCAAAGACTCGCGCATGAGCAGTGCGTACATAGTAACGCGTCGTGGTATGTCGGACGTGTTGAAAGTTGCATCAACCAAAGACAACACTTTCAACATCGTAAAACTTTACGACCATCAAAAAGAAGGTGTGGCAGACAAGTACATTTACGACCTGACACGGACTTGCACTTCCGGCTTGCCGTTACTTTGTGTGGACATCTCCGACTTGCCGTCAACCATCGAGTCAGTACCGCAAGTCAACACAAAGCACCCGTCTTACCGAGACGTAACACGAGCAAAGCAAGTATACCGTGCTACAACTATACGGTACAAACCTTATCTTTCAAAAAAGGTGTACAGGCTGGGCGATGCTGTGAGGGGGATATGGGAAGCGCAACGGACAAAGGAATACCACAAAGAGCTGTACCCTAACTCACTCGCAGCTCTCTACTTTGCGAAAACCAATGCTTACAACCAATTTGAAATTCTGACAGAAGCAACACGTGAGTTTCAACAAACCCACGAGTGCCCGATTCCAAAAACAAACGAAATCGTACTACATTTACGCGTCGGCGACGTGTTGGAAATGTCGCCCTATTCGGTTGACCACCACTTGGCAGTCAACGTGCGCTTTTTGAACGGGGAGTACTATGTAAAAAACCTTTCATACCTGGACGAACAATTTTCAACGTTTCAGCGAGGTATGCATGTTACCATTCTGTGCGGCACTCACACGCGCGACCTCGGGATGACAAAAACCAACGAGTACGTTACCAAAGTGAAGGCACATCTGGACAGTAAAGGATTCACTACGAGTGTACGAACCATGCATGGCCCAGACGAAGACTTTGTTTATGCCGTGTTTGCCAAGAACATCGTGACAACCGGTGGTGGTTTTTCACTTTTGATAAAAAACGTGCATGCCATATTAAACACGTAAATATTTGTGTGTCTTTTAAAAATTCAACATACCAGTCATGTTGTGAAATGTCGCATCGTTTGACGTTTATCATATTGTTGGTTTGTGTTGTACTCGTATTGATCCTAGTGTTACCTTTCAGTATTTTAAGTCCTTTCCCCCCTTTCGGGGTCGAAAGCCGCGACTCATTCGCACCTGAACCTGTTTTGCTTGAAGACCATGCCGTTGTGCATGTCAACATGACAACAATACCTGAAAGGTTTTTGTCAGATTGGTTTGCAAATAACATGCGGCGCATGCTCACTACCATGCGCGGCAACTATGTGTGGTGGTGCAACATCCCACCCGTCTTTGAAACCACTTTAGAACCTTATGTTGTGAGCCCGAAAGTCCAAGCTTTGTTGGAAGAGTTTCCAAACTTTCGCTTGTTCACGACGAACGAAGATTACGGGCCGATCACCAAAGTGTTGGGGCCTTTACATAACCCTGACATCCCTAATACGTCAGCTTTGTTAATCTGCGACGACGACATCCAGTATTTACCCGACATGGTAAAGATCGCGGCTGCCCACTTTTCACGTGATCCCTCTCGGGTGTATACGTTTTGTGGTACTGGGGTTCACGGCTTTCGTGGTTTCGTCGTGCAGAAAATACTATGTCAAAAAATCCCGGACAACATGCCCATTTCGTGTCGACGCATAGACGACGACTTGCTTGACTTGCATTTTAAAGGCCGGATCACACCCATAACATACAACGGTAAAAATAACTGGGCATGCACCGTTGACGAGTCCGACTGGGGTGACCTACACACTTCTACCAAGCGCGCCTTAAAACACGACCACCGTCCACCTATGGTCAAAATTTGTCAGCGCGACTTTTATACATTAAAAAAATAGCAAGATTGCGTCGCTTTGGCACTGCTTGTAACACATGTACCAACTACATCGTAAGTTTGCAAACCAAGAGCTAGTCGTATTTCTTTTACAATTTAACTTTTGTATGCAACACGTACTGTACCGATTGACACTTTACTTTTTCAACACTACCTATTATATACTTAAAATGTCTAGCAATGTAAAAAAATACTCTGCCTATTAAACCAAAAAACTAAGCTCAGAGGTGACGATATGTATTTCACACGTAAATCTTACCAACAAGAATGTGTACTTTGTTTGTTTGTTGTGTTTCTGTGCTGTCTTGTGTTGGCAACCGTTTCGTGGTTCCAAGTCACACGTGTGACAAAGCGTTCTTTGATAGACTCGGAAGACGCGCCGCAAACGCCAAGTAATAACAACCAAAGCCCTGACAAACACATACCTCGTATTGTACATCTATTACTTGTTAATTCACCAAGCACCGACGTTATTACAAACATATCGCGTCTCGAGGATTGGGATATTCGGTCGTACACTGCTTCTCAACGGCATGAGTTTGTAACAAATACATTTCAAGAAACTTGGCCCGACATTGTTCATGCATACTCTTTATGTCGGCTTAGCGACTTACAAAGTGTACTGTTTAAGTATTTGGTAGTATATTATCATGGTGGTCTTTGCGTGAATAGTGACAGCAAAGTTCTCAAAACCCTTGATGAGCTGCTTAAAGCCGACCGGGCGGTTGTGTCGTATGAGTGTATGGGCCACACCGCGAAGCGCATGTACAGAAAAAGTTGTAATCTGCAAACGTCTTGGATTCTGGCTCCTGCGCATGACGAGTTCTTGTGGAACGTCATATGGCAAGTTGTTCGTAATGTGTATGCTTTCCACACGAAAGCGGCACGTTTTCGAGCACTGTTACAAACAAGTGCAAACGTTGTTGCAGACATAGCAGGAAGCACATGTTTTACGTTTGTTGCCAAAACCATGATCGACAAAGTGATAGTAGTAGACGACAATTTTATTGCTCGGTTTGACACGACTCTCGTACAAAAAAAGGAAACCAAGCCAACACGTCTTTACCTTACTGACTTACCTATACACCTTGTCTTTGTACAAAGCTGTAAACCCAAACGTATTTCCGAAACACAACACAAGATTCCTGCAATTATTCATCAAACACACGAAACAAAATGGGTTACACCTGCTATGGCAAACGCCATGCAACAAATTCGTGATCATGCACCAAACTGCGAATACTGTTATTATGACGCAGGTGAAAGACGGTCTTTTATCAAGCAACACTACCCCAACGCCTTGGATGCGTATGACGCGTTAATCCCAGGTTCATACCAGACAGATTTGTTTCGCGCCGTCGCGGTTTACACAAAAGGCGGAACATATTTTGACTCTGGTTTCATACCTTTAAACAACTCCAACTTGTTTCAAAACACGTTGAAGCAAAACGATGTAATAGTTTTTCCTATTGACGTTGCTTGCGATGGCATTTGCACTGGAATGTTTGCCTCTGTACCAAAACACGAATACTTAAAGAAAATAATCGACCATATTATTGACAACGTCAGAGAACGTAAGATTTTTGCTAATGAAGCATGGGGTTCTTTGAAAATTACAGGGCCGGTCGCGTTTGCAGAAGCGTTGCGATCCAATCTTGTGTTTCCTTTACAAGAAGGTCATTACGCAAACGGATTGCGTCTTATGAGCCATACACACCCAGGTGCTAGCATAGGACGCATCCATAGCAAAGGTGAAGTACTTTATGCAACACGTTATAATACGTACGACGATGATCGTCTAATCATAAATAACGGCATGCCGCATTATGGGGTTTTGTGGGAAAAGGGTTTAGTTTACAAAGCATGAAACCCAGCATGCAATATAATTTATACGGTTTGTGAAAGTCATAATCGTCACATGCGTAACATGGCCACTTTTATTCGTTTCAGTAAGTTTAGTTTAGTTAGGTTTGATGCACAATTGTAAACTTTCTTGCGAACAAAACGTATTGATTCATTAATTAAGTGTCTGTAATACTTGTATTCTAACTCGCACTCAACAACAAAATATATTAAAAAATACTATTCTATGCAAGCCAAAAGGTCATTAACCGGCACGGTAATGATAGCGTCGGTAACGTCGTGGAAACCTGCAAGTATGGTGCAGACCCCATCGAAACTTATTTCTAGATGCCTAGGAAACGTTACTAACAAAAATCCTCTTGCATGTTCATTCACAAATGCGGACGCTGTCCACAAAGGTTGTCTGCTCCATCTTTCTGCTTTAAAAGGAGGCACCCCGTCGAACTCAATTACACCAGCGCTATATTCCCAATGTTTTTGCCGTCCGACAAACCGCACAGTTTGTGTATGAAATATAGACAACAACTTCCCTTTCCACGGTACGAGTTGGGTCCCCCCTCTAATGTTGAATCCTTTAATTATAGGGGGATCTGAGAGGTACTCGTGCTTAATAACACCGTTGTCATATGCTACTACGTGGCCAGGAGCATACAAAACGTGCAAAGTATTGTTGTAGACAAACGGGGACCAGTTTTTTTCTCTTCCGTCGTGGTCGATGAATGTTACAGTTGGTGGCTGCATAACGTAGCACTCGCCTGTGTCAAGGTAACCGGTGTACATACGCTTAGTATCATTAAAGAGCGCGACTGGGCGGTTGTGTAACGAGACACAGCATGGATCTTCAACAAAACCAGTTTGTGTCACAAACGGGACAATGCGTCCGTTGACCGGAGACCCATGGTTCCAGTCGAATGTGGCGACTTGTGTGTTCAAGGGCGGTGAATACGGCGAACTTGATATTTTCACAGCGTATGTGTTGTCGACTAAGGACCCGTTAAAAGCAGTTTGGTAAGGTCGCATTGATGCTAACCCTGGTGGTATAAGTGAAAAAGACGGGTCCAGACCGTAGAATGTAATTCCCTCATGTGTCGTGTTAGGTGTGTACATTTGGACTTGTTCGCTCGTTGTGATGCAACGAGACTTGTGCTTTTTATGGTTGTGTAGGCATGAAGCAATACTTTGACTATCTTTTATGAGTTCAATACCGGTGGATGTACGATTAAGCAGGAGCCGATGAGGTGTGCTGTCTTGCACAAACTTGTCGTAAACCTCTCGGAGTAGTAGCGAGCCTGTTAGCTGCGACTTGCTACCCAGTTTACTTAGTCGAAGGTTTGACACGATTGTGTCGATGCATAGTTTAAAAAACGGGTGGTTTTTCACACACCCAAAAAAAGACGGACATAGTGTCATAAACCCATCAATGTATTGATCATGACATAACACAAGAGGGTCGTGTATTGTGTCGACAATTTGGTCAAGTAAAACGTTTACATTAAATTCAGTTCCGATCACAAACCCACCCAAATGGTACGCTGCGCAATATTTAAACAAGTCTAACTTAGCCAAGTCGAGAGCGAGGTGGTCATAGGTAAACAACACACTTTTGTGGAAATGTCGCTCAATAAACCGTCTGTGTTGAGACACAAAAAACACTTGTGTCGTCCACGTCGGATTTGTGTCAAGCAAACGTTGTCTTGCTGACACATCTTCATCAAAATCAGTTAAACACGCACAAATAACAAGCCGTGGCATAGCATCCATAGTTGGATCAAGGATGTGCACTTGCTCAAGGTGAATGGTAGCGTATTCCTTGCATGCCGGCGACTCTCCTCCGTGGTAGATACATCCGTTTTCCCACATCGTCCCGTAGTTTTGCCTCGCTTTACCATCGTTTGAAACCAGGACGGTGTGGTTAGGACTTTTAAACTTGATAACAGGTGTCCCAGTTTGGTCGAAACCCGTGTGGTTTTCACCGTTAGTAAGTTGGAGTTTGTACAATGCTGTTGGGTTTTTAAGCATAAACGCGTCAAAGACTTCTTGAAAAAGAAGAGGGCCGGTTGGATGCAAAGGGTGAATTCCTTTGAAATTGACGCGCACATTGGACACTATCGCGTCTATGCATGCTTTTATGAATGCATGTCTGGGCGTTGCGGCGAAAAACGAATTGTACATGTGCTTTCTGTTGTTGTGCTCCAAGTCTTGACAAAGAACAAGTTCGTCATTTTCAACATTGACTAATGTTGACAGTGGTACCAAAAATGAGGTCGAAAAGTCGGCGTACACTCCACCAAGCATGTAAACAGCACACATGCGAAACAAGTCGGCCCTGAACGCACTAGGTATAAGTTTGTCGTACGTCTTAACGACCTCTCTGTCAAAGTGTTTGCACAAAAATGCGCGGCGCTGTTTACTCGAATAATACTTAGTTTCCCAACCTTGCTTTTCAGTTTGGTTGTATATTAGGGTTATTTCAGGATCAAGTTCACAGTATTCTTTTTCTCCTGTTCTGATTATATGCATGGGTATAACACTAGCGTTTGCTTTTGGAGGGTTCGGTTGTTGTACGTTCACCTTGCTGGTATCAGTGTTGTTGTTCGCGTTTTTCCGAGTCAACAACACAGCAAGGACAATGATAACAACAATCATCAACGCAGCTACGACTAAACAACCTTTGAGCACGACATATCGCTGTGTTGAGAATGAAAACATTTTGTAAGTACAAAATCTTTGACACACAAGTTTTTTCAATTATCAGACATTTAGCCGATATAGCATTACAACACTCCACAAAGTTGCATTATTATAATACTTACAAAAATAAACAGTATAAATCTTGTAATTCATACATAAACGTTTTCACGATAAACTTTGTTTTGTTCCCAAAGGTGTCTATAAGTTGGAAGTCCGCCATTGATCAGGTGTCGTTCGGATTCATATTCAGGGTACCTGTGTTTGTACAAAGGGGTATTGCCACACGCTATGATTTCGTCAGGATAACCAGTAAACGATATTAATCTCAAATCGGGAGTTTGTACTCCTTCCACTAGCACATGTGGAATGATGCTAACGTTCTCCAATGCGTCTCTGTAAGCAAGAGGCCCTGTAATTTGCAATGATCCACACAACCAGTTGTCAGCAAACATTTGTTTCGTGCGTATGTTGTGTACAATGTGTGTAATGATTGTTTTCATGTGTGAGTTTCGTTTTGTTGAGGCAAAAAAAGCATTGTATAAACCGCCCGAAGGCGGTGCGTCAATAGGAATAACGAAAGTGTCGTCTTCGCGAACTACATCTTTGAATAAGTTAATATTAGGCATGGGAACTGTACCTGAGTCAAAGTAAATACCACCGTGTGAATAAACTGCAATAGCTCGGAACAAGTCTGCCCGAAACGCTCCTGGTATGAGAGAATCGTAGGCATCTAAAGCGCTTGGGTAGCAGTTTTGTATCAACGCCCGACGTTCAGAATCGTCGTAAAAACGATACTCGCAGTTGGGTGCATGGTCACGTAGAGATTGCATCGCTCGGGCCATGGCAGGTGTAACCCATCTTGACGTGTGTGTTTGATGAATAATAGCTGGAATTTTATGCATTGTTAAAAGTTTTGTTGTCGGCATGTGGTCTTGCACGTATACAAGGCGGACGGGCAAGTCACCAAGGTGTGGACTTGGGGAACCGACAAACCGTGGTACCGTGTATGTGGTCTTGTTATGTCTCAACGACAGAAAGTCATTTGTGCAAACGTTGACCAAATGTTTAAATTTGCAAGCTACGTACGTGTAGCAAACGCTTCCGCTTGTACTGTCAGCGACACTTTGACTCAACTGTGTAAACTTGCTTTTGTGTTGCCCTTTTGTGTGAAGCCAAAAAATATTGCGCACCACCTGCCACACAACTTGCCACAAAAAGTCTGACTTTGGCGGCGCCATGACCCACCAAGACTGATACTCACCTTGACGTTGTGTCATTTCACCATACAAGTCGACATGCAATGGTGGAGTGCAAGGAGAAACAAATGCCTTGTCAGACGACAACATGTTGTCACACGACTTGCTCGACAACGCATTTGCGTCCACATACAGCCCACCATAGTGGTAAATGACCAGGTACTTGAAGATGCAAAGTTGCATTTCTGTCAACCGGCACAAGTGGTAGGCATGTAAGATGTCAGGCCACTCTTTTCCGAACGTGTTTTCAACGAATTCATGTTGTTGAAAACGTGTATAGTCAATGTGTTGCCATGAGGCAAAGTGCGGTAGCTTCAGCAACGGTACATTATACATTTCGTCGTTCAAAACGACTCTGTGAACAATGCGCGGAATGGTATTGTTGGGTGCAAGTTTCGAAGCAGGGGTCGGTAACGTGTCGAGCGGGTACACACTTGGGCTTTGCAAGTCTAGCACCTCGCCCCGCAAAGCGGCAAACGTAGTTATCTTGTTGTTGGGTGGATTCCATGCCCAAATAGACAACGCCAATAAAATCAAAAACAGTACAAGCAAAACACCAACAACTTCCTTTGAATGGGTTTGCAAAAACGTCGTCAAGCGCGTCATGTTACCATGTACCAAAGTGAGTAGTCCGAATATTAATAATATTTTTTTGAAGGATGAGACATTTTTTAGTTTGCTTTAAAAAGTTGTGACTTCTTCATATGTGTGACACATTTCAAAAAACTTTAATAAAAAACTTACACACCACTTTGGAGTAAGCAACCATGGAGACTTTGTATCGCAAGGTGTTTAGGACACGAAAGTATGCTCGAAGGACGACATGGTCGTTCGAGCATACTTTCGAAATACTTTCTCCGGTCATGCGCAGCACTAGCGTACCGAGCTTGCTGAGCTCGCACTGCCAAGCTAACTACACAGAAGCGCTCAACACCATGGTGCGCTGGGTGCTTGGTTGTGCAGACTTTGTGTCGGCACGTCGCGCAATCGCGTCGGTTTGGAGCGACGACTAGAGTCAACCTCTGTTTAGGTTAGACTTGGTCGGGTTGTTGCTGGCATCGTACCTCGATCGCCGTGATAGCCAAGACGATGCCCAACACCACTCCGAACTGCACTTTGATGTTGGACTTTGCTTGCTGGCAATGGTTGAGCAAGAGCTTACAACCATTTTTAGAGGTTGCCTTGGTCAAGGCCAAAAGCCAGAGTGCTTGTTGGGCCGGCCATGTGGGACGAACGCGCACTCGAGTTTGAAAATAACAAAATGCTCTACGAAGTGACTTACAGCAACGTGTGTGTCACCGCTTGGTCTCCCAACGTTCGACTCTTTACTGATCACAACACACAAACAGCACAAAAACAAGAGGTACACCAAGAAGCACAACCAAAAGCACAACCAAAAGCACAACCAAAAGCACAATACAAACATGAGCAAGAAGAACCTATGCCAGGGCTTGCAAAGCTTGTGTTTGATAAAAGCTCAACAAAGCGAATGTTGCCATACTTTGACCTTGCTAAAAGTAGTTTCGTCCAAGCGAAATCGGACTCGGACTTGGAGTTGGACCCGCACGACGGAGTTGAGGTTGACGTGGTTGTTACACCCGCGAGTCCAGCAACCTAATCAAGTTGCATCATATGTGTTGGTGCGTAGGCAATGTGTAGCTATGTGTATTGGTTATAAAAAAGCATCTAGTAAGAAATTACAAAGTCGTTATATTACTCGCGGCAAAGACGACCAAATGTCGAAACGCATGCTATCCACAAAAGCCAGAGCTTTCCACACTTTAGTGCGCCAAATCCAGGTGTTGTTGCTCAAAGCGTCGAAGCTGGGTGAAAAGCGCCAACATTACTGGACAGAATGCTTGTCGTCGACCAGTCAAGGTAGAAAACACGTGCTTACCATGAAGCACGTCCAGGCAGTCAACCGTGGCATTGATGTGTTGGTTGTGGCTCCGCAACACTACACACGCATCTTTAGGCTGCACAAATCCAAGAACAACTTGGAGTTTCACGCCGCGGGTAACAGCAATTTCGTGTGGGCTAGCCACGATTCAGGCGACTGGGAGTACGTCGTGGTGAGTCCAATGCTGAAAACCTTGTTGGAACAGTACATAGCAAACGAAAACTATTTGTGCAACAAAAGACAAACCAAGTTTTCACCCATGAACGAACGACAACTAGCCAAACATTGCTCAGCCAGCCCGGCATGGCTGGCCAAGTTTGCAAACAGCCAGCCTGCCAGACTTGCCCGGCTGGTCAAGTTGCCATCTATCCAAACTATAGATTTTTAAAATAAACAAGCATCAAAGCTCACAAAGCCGGAAAGTTTGTGCTGACAAATTAGTATGGTATGCATGGATGGATGGTATGTAGGGATGGTAGTTATGATCTCAAAATCTAAAGCACTCTTTACTGAAACACAATATCTGGTTCTTGTGCGTAGAGGAAGCGCACGGCGTCGCTGTCGCATGCCGCCACTTCACCACCTCCCGTGTCGGCACACACACACTCGGAGGTTGCCGGATTGTAGATTGCGTTGGCAGGGCAGTTGCATGTAAAAAAACCATGTACTTGCGTCATGTTGCACTTTGGGTAAAGCACGAAGCCCGTCAAAAGGACAATGCCTATCACGACAATGGCCAGTACAAACAGCACAACTTTCAACACGCGTCTCTGTTTGGCGACGCGGCCCCAACTGTACGCATTGGCGTTGGGACTTGCAAGAATTGTAGAGCTTGGTGAGCTTGCGCTTTGTGTTGTTGCTTGCGTTGGTGTCGCCATGCTTGCAAGCAACACACACGTTTAGAGTCCAAGTGTTTCTTGCACAACGCTAAAAATAACAATATACTTGGCCGAGTTTTCAAAAGACGAACTAACTTTGTGTGGTGGCAACAACCTTGGTTTACTAATTATTTCTTAACTTTGTTACTTTGCCTTTTTGGCCGACTTGCCATGATCGTCTTGCGCCTTGCGCTTGGTCGGACCACGCTTGTCCTTTTTCGAGTCGCTTGACTTGGAGTCACGCTTGTCCTTTTTCGAGTCGCTTGACTTGGAGTCGCGCAACTTTGACTTGGTGTTTGCTTTCTTGGTAGCATTCTTGGAGTCATCCTTTTTGGGTTTTCCCGACTTGGAGGCGACCTTTTTCGAAGCATGTTTGGTCGAAGCATGCTTGGTCTCCGCCTTTTTGCTGGACGACTTGGAGTCGGAAACTTGTTTGGTGTCTTGTTCGTCCGAGTCCGAGTTGGTATCCTGGCTCTCTTCTAGGTCGTCTTGGTCTTGGTCTCCGTGGTGGTCGTCGTCTTGACCTTCGTGTTCTTTCTGGTCGGTTTTGTCGTCACCTTTCTGTTCGTCTTTTTTGGCGGTTGTGTTGCGTATGCGCCCAGCTTTAGTTGACTTTGGCTGTTTGGGCTTGGGTTTCGAAGCCTTGGCCTTGTCGGACGTGGCAAGCACCCATCGGACCGTCTTGTCAGTCTTGACGGCTCGCCACAACTTGTTGTTGGTACCCTTTTTGCACTGGCCGACATAGTTGCGTGCCACCAACCCAAGACCAGTAGGAGAGCCGCTTGACATGCCTGACAAACAAAAGCAAAAGCAAAAGCAAAAGCAAAACCAAAAAAGTACTTTCAAAGGTGTTGTTTTTGAAACACTAGGTAAACCATAAACAAGCAAGTCTATGTTTGGTTACAACTTAATTCATATTAAACGCACGCTTTTAACAACTTGGTATAGACATATGAGCACAGGGCTTTATTGCAAAGCATTCCTCCTTGTACGACTTTACAACAACCTCACCAACTTCGCCACACAAGTGTCGGCAAGACCAAACGATCACAAGACCAAACAATCACAAGACTTGACCCTTTTTGAGATTGACGCAAACAACCATGGACACAAGGTTGGGTGAACGTCGACAAAGAGGAGGAGGAGGAGGAGGAAGTAAAGAAGGAGGAGGAGGAAGCAAAGAAGAAGGAAGCAAAGAAGAAGTAAGCAAAGAAGGAGGAAGTAAAGAAGGAGGAGCACGTAAAGAAGGAGGAGGAGCACGTAAAGAAGGAAGATGCAAGGATATCAACTTTGAGCGAGTCGAGTTTGTCTGTTCGGTAGAGGCGATGTCGGAAGTGTTGGTCGAGTTTGAAGGATGTGAAGCGCTTCGTGGTGTCAACTTTGAGAGGATTGCACCTTGTGCTTTTCGTGTGGAGACCGAGGTGACAAAGTCGTTGATCAACACGACGATCAGTCTAGTGTCTGGCAGGAACACAACACAAGTTGTTGTCAAGCCTGGCCTCAACTACGTTAACTTTGGAGGCACAAAGGATTGCGTCGACTTTTTGGTGTGCCAAGTTTTGGACCCTCAACGAGTTGTCGAGTTGGGAAGCATTTTGGCGTGGTACGCTGGGGTGCTCTGCGACAAAAAGTCAAGATGTCTTGGAGAGTCGGCGACAAGCGAGTTTTACCAGAGTTTGGAGAAGCATGTGAAAGAAGACACTCCACTTGAAAGTTTGGAAGCCACCGTTCTTGTAGGCATGGTCGGCAAGTCGGGTATGGACGACCAACGTGGTGGGCTAGACTTTGGTCAAGGTTTTGGGCAAGACTTTCCGGGTTTTGGGCAAGACTTAGGGCAAGGCTTTGGTCCAGGACTAGGGCAAGGCTTTGGTCCAGGACTAGGACGAGAAATTTCAGTTTTTGGGCGAAATGTTGGATCAAGAAAAGTGCACTTAGCAAAGCGCGTGTGGGCCAAGAAGCTTGTTCAAAGCATGAACAAGCCTGAGATTGCTGGACGTGCAATGAACAAGACAACAAGTTTTCGCGACGGGTTGAAGATCGTGGTTGACGTTGTGCGGCGCGACACACCCGACGCCAAGTACGACTTTCTATTGCTGGGACAAGCAACCATGCTGGACGTGCCGTGCGAGTTTGATCCCAAATCCGAGCAACTGTTCAAGACGTTTGTTGCCAGCATCGAGTCGAACGAAAGCTTGTCTGGCAACATCGGTGTTCTCCGGGCTTTGGTATGTCACGCTCCAACACTGGAAGCATTCGACCATGCATGGGCGTTTGCCAGCACAAAGGCCAGCAAGACGTTGATCACATCGTCCAACGCGTGTGACCCATCCAACGAAAGTTGGTCTTCTTCTTCTTCTTCTTCTTCTTCTTCTTCTTCTTCTTTTTTGTCAAGTTTTGCGAGCATGTTTGGAAGAGATGAAGATGATCAGGATCAGCAACTTTTGCAAAACGGTCAAGATCAAGAAGTGTCCGAGTTCGACTTGCTGCGCCTAGCTGCTACCAAGTGGGCGTTGCAGGCTTCGTGGCGCCAAAGAATGGTTGCGTTGCTTCAACGAGTTGGAGTGTTTACCTGGAAAGTCTGCAAGGTGCTGGAAGCTGCACAGCCAGACCCATTGTGGGCTTCGAAGCTCATCGTGGCGTGCGTCAAGGACGCAAAAGAAGCCAAAGGCAACAAGACGGATGGGTTTGTCGGCAACTCCAAAGCATATCTGGCAACTTGTGTGGTCAAGTGGTTTGGCTCTTTTGCAAAGTCCGAGTCGCTGAGCAGGGTAGTTGACGCCGCCGAGATCATTGCTGGAAATCACCCATCCGTCGGACACCATCAACTGCTTACGCAAGCAAATGCATTCCGAAACGCTACTGCTCGCGAGCTGTGCGTCGAGGTCAAGTGTCTCGGGAACGACTTGAACACAAGGCCTGGCTTGCTGAGCTTGTTTGTCGGGCACGCCTCGCGCGAAGCAAACTTGAAAACCATCCTTCAAGTCACAAGCGCACTGAACAAAGAAGCCACAAGAACTGGCTTTGCTGTCAACACCGTGCAAAACATCTTGGAGTTTCTCTTGCCATCAAATGTATCGACGTTTGACCCCAATTCGTTTGGGACGATACTAAAGGGTGAAGCACCATCCATGAAAAAGCTGCGCAACTTGGTAGCCCACGCCGAGTCGCTCTGCGAGGTGGCCAAGTGGCTCAACACCAACCCGCACCTTTCGGGCTCTAAGCTTGCCCAGCAACTTGGACTCCGCCAACAACACGTCGAGCAAGTCGACACGATGTTGACGACCAACAAAATACCTTTACGTGAACTCCGAATCGTTCTGGCCAACAAGCAAGCCGTGTTGCTGGTCAACAAAACCTTTGGCCTCAAAGGTGTGGACCTAGAGGCCGTCCAAGAGCAAGTCGACTTTTTCGACGCCCACATGGAGCTGGTCTTTCAGTTCCGCAAAGCTTTCGCCTTGTTTGTCGACGCACACTTGGCCAGTTTGGTCGAGTGCGACCGCGAGGCGTTTAGCTTCCAAAAAGTTGTCGACCAGCTTGTCGTGTTGGAAACCACCAAGTCAGACTACCAGTTTGTGCGCGTCCTGGCCCTCAAAACAAGCCCTGGCTTTGTCGACATGATGAACAAAAGCTTTGAGCTCTCCGCCGATCTTGTCCGCCACGTCATCCCGCACGCACTGCAAGCTTGGGACAGTTTGTGCGCCAAAGTTTCGGACCGCTCAGTTGGTACCGACGAGTTGGAGCTCTACAAGCTCCACACTTGGGACTCCGTGGAAGCTGTCTCGCCTTTGGACGAGACACTGAAAGCCTACTTGGCGAGGCGCAAAGTCCGCGACGACTTGCCTGGCTTTGCGGCCTTGCTCGACGTCCTCAAAGTCGACTCGACCTTGGTGCTCGACTTGCACAAAGACATCTTGGCGGCTTCGACGAGCAAAATGCCGCTCCAAGCTGTCTTCACACCATCTCGTTTGTTTGACCAAATGGTTTCCGCTCCGGGACCTGCCATGGAACTTCTTGGCACGCTCGGCAAGGTTCTCAACGTAGTCACTTGGCTCAGTGCGTACCCCGAACAAACTTTGTTTGACAGCAAGCTCCTGATTGCTCGCTCAACGGGAGCAATCGACAACTTTGTAGCTGCCACCGAAGCGCTGCGCCGCATCCGCACGGAACTTGCCAACCTCTGGTACGGCCAGTTTAGCAACGTCCACCAACTCCTGGAAAGCATGCCCAACGTCTCGCTCAACCTCTTGGCCGACGCACGCTTGCTGTCCGTCCAAGGCACCATGCTGGTCGACGCACTCGACTCACAAGACAGCTTGGACACCAAGACCAAGGAACTAACAAGCTTGACCGAGTTTGTCGTCCAAGTCGTCAACAACGACGACGTGCACCTCTTTGCAAGATCTTCAAACAACAAACCTCGCTACGAACCCTACTTGGACGACTTGGTTGCTTCCTTGCAAGTCACGAGCCAAACCGAAGAAGTTGCAGTGTTTTGCTCCAAACTCAAGCAAGCCCGAGAATACCGCGGGCTTGTCTCCCAGTTGGTTGAAAAAGGCTTTCCTCAAGTCCACAAGTTCAATTGTGTCAACAACTTTTCAGAATCGACAATCAAGAACCTCAACGCTGAACTCGTCGCCTGGCAAGACCACGTCAACTCGGCTCGTCGAAAGTACTACTTTCTCAACTTTTACACCATCAAAGAAATTTGGCGCATCTCTTGCTTGCTGGCTTCTTCTTCTTCTTCTTCTTCTTCTTTGTCGGCTTCTTCTAGTTTTACGTCTTCTTCAAGTTCTACGAGTGCAACATCGAGCAAGGTGTCGGAGCTCCGGCATTTGTTGGGAGTTGTGGCGCGGCACGACGACGACGTGGTGGATGCACTTTTGGCAGACAAGGACGTCAAGCCCGAGTTGGAATTGATTGGGGCGTGGCTTAAGCGCAACGTCAAGAGCTTTCCTGGCGTCGATGCTGGCAAGAGCAGGTTCATGCTCATGGCCAACCCGTCCGACGCCATTTGGCTTTGTGTGCCGAACGAAGACCAAGTATTTGAAACAACTCTGAGCGTGTTTGTGCACAACAACCGGCTGCCTTATCCCGGCGAAGTCGTCTTTTGCGGACCCGACACGACGCGCGAAACCTTGAGCCTAGCCATAGCGCGCTTTGCCAGGGCAGGTGCCAACAACATGCTGGGACTCGTCACCTGTCTTGTCAACCCCGACAAACTGAGCTTCGACACCCAAGCCTGGCTTGCCAGGCAGGTTGAGCAAGCCTTGTCGGCCAAACCTGGTACCCTCGTCTTGGTCGCAACCGACAAGACTTCCTACATCGCCAACGCGCTGAGCTCGCACTTTGTTCCCCAACTCCTGGCCAGCAACACCCACGACGTGGCGGCTGACTTGCGCACCTGCGTCGCCAAACTTGTCGGAAACCAAGTGATGTGCCTTACTTCTGAACACGAAGGTGCCGGCAAAACGCTTCGTGCCCGCCAACTCTCCATCTCTACCAGGTTCGTCCAAACTCGTCTCGACTCGAATGTTGTCAAAGCATGCATGTTGCGCGTTGCAAGTTAAAGGCTTTGGGTGGTATTGTATGAACTTTGCAAAACTAATCGTGCTTGCTAATCGTACTTGCTAATCGTGCGTGATAAACGTGCTTGCTACGTGCTTGCTAATCGTACTTGCTATTCGTACTTGCTAAACGTGCTTACCAAACTATAAATTGTGTTGCATTATTTTGATAGGTATGTGCACTTGGGCGTCGCGGAGCACAGCAAGGTGCACGACATGCTCGTGTACTTGCAAGCAGCGTGCCCGTCGTATGCCGGCGAGTACACGGTGCACCTGGACGTGGCGGACGTGTTTTTCAAGGACTGTGATGCTTTTTTGTTCGATGCGTGTTTGGTCAAGTCGGTCAAGAGTGCCGACTTTGTCTTTAGCACCAAAGGGTTGTGCTTCGTCATCGAGCTCACCAAGAAAGTATTGCAGACACCACTACTGCTTCCCTTGGAGACACTTGTCGTGAGCCGCGACACCATGACGCTCGTTACCGTCGAGCCGAAGCTTCCTCCGTCGGCCAAGACGAGGTACACCGAATGGCAGATGGTTCCCAACAAAGAAGTGCTCCTGACAGTCAACCGCTTCGTCCAACTCTTGGACGGCAAGTACGCAGCTGCGCGCACAAAAGAAGAAGCCTTTGCCCAGAAAGGTGTCGTCATGCCAATTGAAGAGCTCAGACCAGACGAATGCTACGACTACTTGGAGTGCATCCTACGGATGAACGTCTTTAACAACTTGCCTGCCCCCGGACCCGAAGTCGACCTCCGCGCTGCTTTCGCACGCCAAGTCCAAGCCTACCTTGATCGGCGCCGACTCTTGCGCGACAACCAACAAGTCCAACAAGCCGCTCAACAAGTCCAACAAGTTGGGCAAGCCCAACAAGAAGATCAAGAAGAAGATCAAGAAGAAGACCAACAACAAGAAGACCAACAACAAGAAGACCAACAAGACCAAGTTGTCCAGCAAGAAGAAGGACACGAAGGACAAGAAGATTGCATCACGAGTTGGAGCGAGGTGTCAAATTTGACGAGGTACATTAGCGCGTACATGACGCGTTTGGAGGGGCCCAACTCGGCGTGGCTGGCATTCGCGGATTCGGCGTTTGGGCAGCCCAACATTGGGTACTTTCGGGAAAAGTTTGTGATAATCATGTACCAGACGTCGGCTAAGTTTGCAGTGCGCAACGTGCCGCGCGGCCAGCAACACGTGAAGCCGTCGGAATTGACAGAGTGGCGCGACAAGCAACCGATGGTCGTGGCGACTCCCGTTGAGCGCGGAGGATCAGTGTCGTACCACTTTGTTGCGACACGCAGCACGTCGGCTCTTGCTTTCTTTACCCCGGCTGAGTGTGCCGTGCTCAAGAGCCAGATGAAAACCGAGGCGCTGGTCAACTGGGACGACCAAGACGCTTCGGCCAAGTGCTACGTGGTCGGCTTGCTGAACGGCAACTCCTTGGCTCAAGCCTGCCATCCTGGCTACACGATGACGACTGACAACCTCATCAAGATGATGACCATCACTTTTCGGATTTTGGCAAACATCCCCACCGTCATCATGGGCGAGACAGGGTGCGGCAAGACGTCTCTTTTGTCCAACATGTGCTACTTGTTGGGCGCCAAGCTCAGCATCTTCAACGTCCACGGTGGCGTGCAAGCCCACGAGGTGGAAACTTGGATCAAGTCGTGCCTCAAAGACTATCACTACCACAAGATCCTGTGCAAGGCAAGGAATGTTGCAAATTTGTTTGTAGCTTTTCTGGACGAAGTCAACACGGCCGACATCCTTGGCCTTGCCAGCCAGCTGATCTGCCAAAGGGTTTTCATGGGGCACTACTTGCCCAGCGACTTTGTGGTGGTGGCGGCGTGCAACCCCTACACTGCTCGGTCGGACAACACCCTCAAGTACGGCGTTAGGAAACTGCCCGAGACGTTGCTGAAAGACACGTACGACTTTGGCGCGCTTTCCGTGGACACCGAAAAGGTCTACATCTCCAAGCAACTGGAAGTGCTTCTCAAGAGTTTTCGCACAGAACCAACTTGCCTCGTCAAGTCTTTAATTGGACTTTTGAGCTCTCTGATTTGTGCCGCCCAGGAGTTTTTGCGCTCCTTGATGGACGACCGTGCCGCAACGTCGTTGCGCGACGTCCAACGGTGTCACTCCGTCTTTCGCTGGTACGTTACCACTTTTGGACTTGGTGGCAAACCCACAAGACCTATCATTCGGCGAGCTTTGGTGGTTTCTCTGTTCTACACCTACGCCATGCGCCTCAAAATCAACGACCGCAAAAACCTCGTCGCAATCTGGGCCACTACCTGCACCGACTCACAAGTCCCACAAGTCGAACCAAGTCCTGTTCCAAGCAAGGAAGACACTCCTTCCTCAAATAGTTCCAACACCTACTCAAACTCCAACTCGTCGAGTACAAGTAACGTCGAGGAGACGAGTCTTGGGTTTAGTATGCATGAGTTTTTCCGGATTGTGTACGACACGTTGAGGGTGTTTTCGACCAACATGAGGACCGAGCAGGGCATTGCGTGGAACGACTCGTTGAGCGAGAACGTGGTGATGATTGTGGTGTCGATTCTGACCAAGATTCCAATTTTTGTGGTTGGGGTGCCTGGGAGTTCAAAGTCGCTGGCTTTCCGAGTGGTGCAAAACAACTTTCGCGGCAAGAGCTCGGAGAACGACTTTTTGAAGATGTTTCCAGCCATCGAAGCGTTTGCGTACCAGTGCTCGCCGCAATCCACGCCAGCGTCTATCGAGCAAGTCTACGCCATCGCGGAGCAAGCACGCTGCCAGTCGGAAAACACGGCGGTCGTCGTGTTGCTCGACGAGGTGGGCTTGGCAGAGTCGTCGCCACACTTGCCGCTCAAAGTGCTACACAAGTTGCTGGATTCAAGCAAAGTCTCGACGGTCGGCTTGTCCAACACCGTGCTGGACCCTGCAAAGATGAACCGCGCGGTGCTGCTTACACGAGGCATGCCAGGCGAGGAGGAGCTGATTGAGACGGCTTCCAAGATTGCCTCCTCGGGCGTTGTCCTCCACGTGACTCAACAACTGGCCCGGGCTTTTCTGCGCGTCGTGAAGTTGAGCAACCTTTGGGGTCTGCGCGAGTTTTACACGCTGGTCAAGCGCCTGGATTCAAGGCCGTGCATAGACGCACCAATCATGGCCTACGAGGTGCAGCGCAACTTTGGCGGAACCAAGTGCGACGTGCTGAGTGTGTTTTTCGAAGAGCTCGATCTCGACACCAACCTGGCCCCAACTTTTCAAGTCGAAACGTTTTTGCGCGACAACTTGTCTGGCAAGCGCGACACGAGGTTCCTCATGGTCATTGCAGACCAGTCGGCCAGCTCCGTCTTGGCTGAGCTCAGGTCAACCTTGCTGGACCCGTCGTGCCAAGTGATGTTTGGGTCCAGCTTCCCAAGCGACGACACCGACCACCAAACCAAAACCACCTTGCAGCGCATCAAGCACTCCATGGAAAAGGGCGACACTGTCGTCATCCTGGCACCACGAGCTGGGTTGTTGGAGTCTTTGTACGACGTCCTCAATCAGCACTACACGTCGTACGGCGACAAGTTTTATGTGAGACTTGCTCTCGGCACTTCCTACGTCATGTGCCAAGTCGCAGAGACGTTCCGCATCGTCGTTTTAGTCGAATCCGACACGGCCTACAACCAACTCGTGCCTTCGCTTCTCAACCGCTTCGAAAAACACTTGATCAGCGCAAGCCCAGCGTGCACCAAGCTGGCCGACAAGCTCGCCGCGACCAACTCCTACCTCGACCACCAAGCATGCTTGTCTCTGGCCAAATGCGTGCTTACCAAAGCCAAACAACAATCCAACAAGCAAGCCAACAAGCAAGCCAACAAGCCACAAGAAGAAGAAGAAGAAGAAGAAGTTGAATCAAGCAAGCCAAACGTCAAAAACATTAACGTCAAAGCCGAAGAAGACGATTTGTCGGAAGCCGAGAACTTGGCGCGTCGAGCATGGATGGAGTGTTTGCCGTTTGAGCAAGGCAGGATGTTCAAGGCTTACGACGTGACGAAACATGCGACTTTCACGAACTTTGTGGCGTCGCACAGCGGCGCGTGTGTCGTCATGACGTTTGACAACTTTTCCCATGGGTACCCAGGCGTGGTGCTGCACCAACTTTCGAGCCAGGACGATTTTGTCAAGATTGTCGACTCGACCCAAGGTTTGGTGGTGGTGCACTGCGACTCGGTGCTCCTACCAGCACACCGCATTGAGCACGCCAAGTACTTGGCGTCGCACGTCAAGGACGTCGTGTTTGTCGTGTACTTGTCGCGGCTTGGTGCGACTTACTCGCCCGACTTTGCGTGGCCGCACGTGTTTGTCGACACCATCAAGCCTACCAAGCTGGCCTTGGTGTCGTTCATCCAAGACGGCTGCAACGCCAAAGCCGTGCTGGCACAGTTTTCGTGCAAGGCGTTGTTTACCAGCACTTTCAGGCGGGCTCTTGCCAGGCTGGCCTTGCCACAAAGCCAGACCACCGACTTTTACGCAAGGCGGGTCGCCAAGCTTGGTGCTTTGATCCACGCCGAGAAGTTTGACAAGACACTCGAAGCCTTGCTCCTCAACGACACCAAGATCTACGTGTTGGAGAGCAAGCTGGGCTCTCTGTGCAGCGCTGTGATGGACCAAATCTTTGACCAGGTATGTACTATTGTCTCTGGTATGCTTTGCCTCTTGGAGCACAACTCGGCAATCGACTTGGTCGGCAAGAACCTCGACTTTGCGACTTTTGACGTAAAGCTTGGAAGCCAAACGTCCACCAAGTCCGCATCCGAGTCAACATCGTCCAAGTCAGAATCTAAGATGGACGAACTTTGGTTCGACATGCTCAAGGTCGCAATAAGCTACGTGACCAAGGCATATTGGACAACTACGGGCGTGCGCGTCGTGGGCAAAGACACCCACCGGAGATTGGGCAGCACAGACTTTCCGTTTTCGTTTGTGATCTTCCACACCATCCAGGCCCACCAAAGCTCTCTTCGTGGGCTTGGTACTTCCGAGTTGAAGGGCTACTTGGCCAACCTCATCGTGTTGCCGAGCCAGACAAGCACGTTTAGTCGCGAGTACTTTCGCGACTTTGTGGCCATGCGCTTCGTGCACGACGACACGCAAAACGTCGAGCTCGACCAGATGTGCGACATTTTTTTTGCCTTCACAAAGTCGCACGACTTGTACGCTGCGCACGCCACGGCGTGGGAGTGCGGCTTGCTAGTAGACAGGTTTTTGCGGGCTGCCAACCTTTTGGATCAAAGGTTCCACACCAAACTGGCCGAACACGTCTTGCAAGCTGGCACGTCGGACGACGCGCTAGCAGGCGGCATCATCTCTTGCCTTGAAGACGCCGCCAAGGAGTACTCTGACTTGCGAGACTTTGCCTTTCTGGCAGACAACTTGACAACAAGCATCTCGGCCTTGCTCGGCACCAACGTCGAGATCAACGAGCGCTGGACCAAAATGCGCTTGCTTTCGCAGTACGCCAAGACGTGCGACTCATACCGCGACGAAGTAGTAGAGTGCATCACGACTTGCAAACTGTTTTCAGAGGCCATGTTTGCCCACCTAGCTGGACTTTCGAGCGTCATGCCCAACTTTTTCCAAGCTTTCATCTTTGACTTTTTGCTCGACTCGGACATTGGTGTGGGTGTCGCCGCCTTACTGGTCGACCTCGTCGCCTCGGGGAGCTTGTCGTGCGTGCACTCTTGGGGCGTGCTGGTCAACCTTTTGGCACGAAGCTCCACGCGCCAAGCAACCCAAGACAAACTCGACCTCGAATTTGAACGAGCCATGCAAGCAAGCAAAGTCCAAACAAGCAAGCAAGCAAGCAAACAAGCAAGCAAGCAAGCAAGCAAACAAGCAAGCAAACAAGCAACCAAGCAAGCAAGCAAACAAGCAAGCAAACAAGCAAGCAAGCCATCAAGCAAACAAGCAAGCAAAGCTCGAACAAGCAAACAAGCATGCAAAGCTCGAACAAGCAAACAAGCAAGCAAGAAAACCGGCAAGCAAGAAGAAGAAGAAGACGAAGAAGACGAAGAAGAAGAAGAAGGAGACAAAGTCAAGCGAGATAATGCATCGTTGTGGAGCCATGTGTTGTGCCAGGCCTACACGTTGGCGCGCCAAAGCTTGCTGCGCAACGAGATGGCTAGCTTTGACATGTCCAACGTACAAGCTTTGCTGGACTCGACCCAACAACTTGCGTTGCAAGGAAGCCAAGTCGAGGACAAGACCAGAGACGTGCTCGACCGAGTTGCAAAAGCCAAGTACCTCATTGAGCGCGCAGTGGACTCCCATGATGGTTTTTCCTTGATCGACAAGATGCTCAACGTTGGGTCAAGCTCAGACGACTTTGTCCAGGCCATGCGCTTTTTGGTCTTGAAGCACTACAAAAACACATCTGGCATGTCCGGCATGAAGAGTGTCATCATGCGCCGCTTTGCCTACTCTCCCTGGTTGAGGTGAGCTTTTCAACACGTTGTGTGCCTTGCTTTGCTTTGCTCTACTTCACGTTGCTTTGTTGAGAGTATTGGCTTGTTGACTTGCTTTTTGTAACGTCTTTTGTGTGTTTGCAAAACTAGGCAAGTCGTGGACTCGAGCCAGGCGTCGCCACACTTTGGAAGGTGGATGGTGTCCGGTGCGACTCCGACTTTCGACACGTTAAAGTACTTTGACTATACAGAAGAACTGTCAAAACTCATTGAGAACTACTTGTTCGGACGCGAGGGTGTCGCGCTCGACCAAGTGCGCAAGGCTTTGGCGAGCAAGCCGATTGGCTCTGTGTTGCTGGCATGCTTCACCTCTTGCTTCTACTTGAAGGCCCAAAAAGAGCTGCATGCTCGCACCCAGCAACGCATGAACCTTCTCCACGAGTTTTTACAGGGTGCCAGCTTTCTCAAAGGTATGGTTCGCAACATGGTGCTGCGCTTCACCTCTCACGGAACAAGCAAAGTTGCCTCCAAAGCAACTGCGCAAAAAACCAAACAACCCAGAAGCGAGCTTGTCACTCCTTCCTCCAAGCATGGAGGAGGAGGAGGAGGAGGAGGAGCCAAGCAAGCAAGCAAGCAACAAGCAACAAAGCTTGGAGGAGTCGGAGGAAAAGCAAAAGGAGCAAGCAAGCCAGCAAGCACGATGTTGTCGAAGCGCGATCGTGAGCAGGAAGCAAAAGAAACGCAAGAGTCGAATGCGACAAAGAGGATGTGTTCAGAGGACGACGAGTCGGACGACTTGTTTGTGCTGGACGAGCACACCACGCTGGACAGTGTGCTTCGGATGCGCTTCGTGGTGCACGTCGTGGCGGCTGTAGTTTCGTCGCCGTGTGGGTACTTGAAGTTTTTCAGCGACTTGCTGGCACATCCCGAGGAGATGGCTTCGTCCTACTTTCCTGGGATGCCAAAGGATGTGTTGTCTGAGCAGATGCAGTCGGTGTACGAGTTGACAGGCAAGTACTTTCGGTGGTACTATTGCCGCAACGGCCACCCGTACGTGGTGGAGGGTTGTGGTCGGCCGGTGCAAGTGTACCCGTGCGTGACGTGTGGGTGCCGGATTGGTGGGACCAACCACCGGCAACTGCGCTACATCAAAGACTTTGACATGGGTGTGTATGACAACGACGCTTTTGTTTCTCCGGGCGTGCCTCCCCAAGGCGAGATGACGATGGACAGGGACGTTGATCCAAGCTTGCAGGGCGACACTAGTTACTTCAAGCAGTCGTCGCCGCAAGACCGGAGCAAGCCTGGCTACGAGCTGGATGGCTTTGTCGAGTCCGCAAAGGAAGGATTGTTGCGGCAACGTTTGTTTTTGCATGCCGTGTTGATTGGCGGGCTGACTTTTGGCGGCCAGGCGTGGCGCAACCAAGCCAAGGTGTTTTTCGGAGGGCGCGACATGTCGAGCATACCGACCAAGTTTGAAAAGGAGTGGCGAAACATGGTTTCCTTGCTCGGCTCGTCGGACGACGACGTGAGCATGCTTCTGCACAACTCGGTCGAAGTCTTGCTGGAAAACAAGGACATGCCGGTAAAAAGCAAGTTGGAGACGCGCGAAGACCGCCGAGAGTGGGAGTACTCGTTTGACGCGTTGCTGGGCAGCTACGCGCCGGTAGAGCAAACTTGTCTTCCGCTGAAAGACAAGTACTCCAACATGGACGAGCAGCGCACTCGCGAGATGCTGAGCGAGCAAGCAGACTTTCCCCGGGTGTTTGGCTTTTGCGAGCTGTACCACACCAAGCTGCTTGTGCGGAGCATTTCCGAGACGTCTGACCAGCGTCTTGAGTTGCTTCGGTACTTTGTGGAGCAGCAAGACAAGCTCAACTTGGCGCGGAGCTTGCCTGAAATTTTGAGTTTTGCAAAGTACATGGTGTCGCGCTTCGACCGGCGGATTGGCTCGGACTCGGAGCTTTGCGTTAGCGACGCCTTGAAGGACGCACCCGAACGAATTGTCTCGACGTCTTGGCCGGTCTGCAAAGCAGCCTGGAAACTTGGACTGCACCTCGGAGTCGTCATCGAGTGCGGCACCACTACGCCGCGCAACGTCCAGTTGTGTGAAAAGTCGGTAGTCGGCCTTTGCTTGCCCAGCAACACCGGCAACGGACTCTTGACCAAGGCGCTGATTGTCATTGCCGGCAAGATCCACAACAAGGTTTACAAGATGTACAGCTCGCAAAGCAACAACTACAACAACAACTACAACAACAACTACAACAACTACAACCCGGATGATGTGGCATGCAAGGACGAGGTGACGACTACTGAAATGGCAAACCAGCACGCCGTCATGTCCAACTTCAAAAACTTTCAAAGCGCTTTTCAACACTTTGAGCGCTTCGTGCAGCACTCGTGCGTGTCGTACTCCAAAGAGACTGGCAAGCTGGTCTTTGACTTTGACGGCATGCTGGGCTGGCTTGTCTCCAATGTGTTCAACGGCTTGACCAGCCTCAAAGTCGAGATGGACGAACTCTTGGTGCGCTACGTGGACGACGACGCCTGCGCAGCCGCTTTGGGAGTCGTCAAAGCGAGCGTCCAGCAAGACGAGTTGCCGCTCGACATGCAAAAGGCCATCCAAACAGCTGTCCTCGCTCGAGGCGTGCAGCGCTGCCTCCGCGAGTTTTCTCAGGTACTCGTCGTCTTGGCCTCGTCGATCGCCAAAGTAAGCAAGACTGCACTCCTCTGGCCCTTTGTGTCCGTTCTCTTGGAGGACGACTTTCTGGGCGGAGCTCGCGCAGCCCACGTCCTAGCGATCGACACGTTGCTGCGCCACATGGTCGACCCACGCGAGTTTGGCTTCGTCAACCCAGCCTACAAGCACGTCAACCTGAGCGAGGCCAAGAGATCATCGCTCAAAACAACCAAACAAAAAGCATCGACTCTGAGCAAGTACATGTCCGACTTTGCCAAAGACCACCTGGCCGCCCAAGCACTCTACATCGTACGTTGCGCACTTTCACAACTTTTATTTTTTTGTTCTTTTTGTTCTTTTTGTACTCTTGAACTTTGCTTTATTGTATTGTTCAAGCTTGCTCAAGCTTGTCCTACCTAGTTGAAGCTACCTAGTTGAAGCTGTGTGTTTGTTTCTTCACTACGTTTCGTGTTGATGTGTAAGTTTCCTAACTTTGCTACACCTGGCACGTTTTGTGTTGTGTGTTGTGTGTTGCGTGTTGTGTGTTGTGTGTTGTGTGTTGTGTGTTGTGTTGCGGTGTACATTTTAGGCTCCGGGTATGTCGATTCGAGACGCGATGTATGCAGCCGAAGTGTTGGAAGACGCCGATGAGATTGTGCAGCTTTTGCCACCCGATTTGAAAATGTCCAACTTTGTGGAAGTCTTGCAAGTAGTCAACTTGTGGGCAGCTTAGATAACACGTTAAGAGTTACACGTTGGAAGTTTAAACGTTACAAATGATTGTTGGATTGTTTGGTCATGTTAAAGCCAGCCATGTTGTCGTTTCGTAAGAATCCGGCTTGAAGGAAAGCGGTGTTGTTGATGTTTAAAGGCGAGTCGTAAGGTATGCGGAGCTTTTCAAAGCTTTGAAGTAACAACAAGTCGTCCAAGCAGCCAATGCAAGAAGTTCCGTAAAAGTATAGTTGGCGCAACTTGGGAAGTTTGCACACAGAGTCAACCGCGCCTCCAATACCAGAGCCGTGTAGGGACAGAGTCTCCAATTTGGAAAGATTAGAAATGCAGTCCGAAAGTTCAAGACGTGCATCTCTTGTGCGATGCAACGTCAACTTGACCAGGTTGGACATCAAGCCCAAATTAATTTGCACTTGTTCGGTTAAGACGCACTCCAAGCTAGTCAACCTTGAGAGTTGTGAGAGCTCTTTTAACGAAATTTCAAACTCCGTAAAGATAGTCTCTAAGCGCGAACTACCCAACAATTCTCGCGTGCTTTGCGTCGACAACATTGGTATGTCATCATCGTCCACGTTTGGCTCAATGCGGTAGTGTAGTCTGAGCTCGTTTAAGTCAGGAAAAATGGAGGTGTCACCAAGTCTTTTTCGGTCTGGTAAAGTAACCGACAAGCTAGACACGACGTGTTGCCAAGCAAAGACTTGGAGCTCTGGAATTACGGCTTTGTTGTCCGAAGCGCCCGATACATACAACGCTTTGTATTCTGGCACAGGTATGGCTGAATAACCTTTCATCCTCGACACTTTTTGAAGTACTTTCGAATCGTCTTCGTTCCACATTGCCTCTATGCATGCCGAAACACTCAAGGCTTTAAAAGCTGCGCAAGCTTCGCGTCGAGACACTCGCGGCAAAAACACAAACCCTGGACCTGTCAAGATCACGTCTTTGACAAAAAGCAAAAGACACAAAGAAGGCCTAGTGGCGTGCGGCATAAGCTTGGCAACTTGTTTTTGCAAGCTCACCAACAAGTCGCACACTTTGTGGTGGTCCGAAGACTCCAAGACACACTCGACTTGACCAACCACCTTATGCGTCAACTTGCACTTTACCGTCTTGAAGACTGTGTTACACGCTTGGTTAACAACCTTTGCCGACCACACCGAGTCACCAACATACCGATCCAAGCCAAACAGGCACGCGATGCAAAAACTCATCTTTGAAGCAAAATAAGCTTGTTTCAAGTTTTGAATGTCCTACCACCATTTGGTACGCCTAACTACAAATTTATTTCGTGTCCTACATATTTAGATCAACTAAGCAAAGCGTTGTGTTAAACATTCTTACTTGCAAAACGTTGTCACAAGATTAGTACAAGATTGGTACAAGATTGGCGTCAACCTTGCTTAGAAGCTTACACCTTTTGACGCTTTTCGGTGTGTTTAGTCATGGCTTAGTCATGGCTTAGTCATGGCTTGCATGCTTGCCCAAAGTTGTGTTGATGTGTTTTCAAGAGTACTGTATAGTAGTTCCGGTTGCTTTCCACACGATTCATCAACAACATAAACTAGCAGAAAAGTAGTTTCTTACCTAAATCCGGCCAACCACCTGGTCATAGCGGTCGGCTTTGGGTGGCTACTACACGCACAAAGTCCTCCCAACACTTGTTGGCAACGTCGGTTTGGTTGCTTGGGTTGCTTGGGTTGCTTTGGATTACACACGACTCCGTTGTGCACGCAACTTTGAAAGACGTCCAGTCGTCACTGGGCCTTGCGGCGACCAAGTCGCCAAACATGGTGTGGATGCCGGCCTGCATGGCGCTCATGACTTGCTTGTCAAGACCAGTTGACGTCATGGTAGGAGTCGCAACTAGCACCCGGAAAATCGGGGCAAGGCTTCGTGTGGGCAAGTGCTTCAAAACGTCCAAAATGATTCCCAAATACTCCGCGACACTCTCCAAAAGCTTTTCTTGTCCGAGGTTCATTTGCACGAGCTTGGTAAGCACGCTCTGAAAGATAAGCTGCGAAAAGCTCATCGTGGCGCACGGCGCTCCTTTAGTCACGTAACGCCCTTGGGGAATCTTGTAAAGATTGTCGACATGAACCAAAAATACGGGTCCATCTTCCTCGTAGTAGACAACCACGTCGCACTTGACATGCATGCCACCTTTGCCGAGCAGTATGGTGGGGATCCGAACTTGATGAGGAGGCATGTAGTCGCGCGGTCCGAGCATGTTGTCCGAAACCAAATCCTTCAAAATGGTGTCGACAAGCAGCACGTGGGTGCCGTTTTCAAGAGTTTGTGCCACGTCGACCCAAACCGCCTTGCTTGCACTCGACGGTACAAAGCTCGCCTCGTGCGTGCTTCCACCTTGTCCAGTGAGTTGTTCCAACACACCACTGCTTGCGCTCGTAGCGCTTGACGCGGGTGTGCTTCCACCTTGTCCAGTGAGTTGCTCCAAAACGCCATTGCTTGCGCTCGTAGCGCTTGACACGGGTGTGCTTGCCTCGGGCGTGCTTCCACCTTGTCCAACCAAGTCCCCCAACACACCATAGTGCGTGTCCTCCGTAGCTAGCTTGTCGGCCATCTTGGCAAACTTTAACAAACGTCAACGTACAGTGAGGTGTGGTGGGGAAGCTCTTGTGTGTGTGATAGGTTGGTGCAAATACGCCGCAAAGTTAAAAGTACGGCTGCGACACATATGACATGGATGCGCGCACACAACCAAAGCCGAAACAAACGACACCACTTTTTTTAGACCAACCCAGTTTTTTAAGCTTCAACCAAGCCGCAAAGACAACAAGCAACAACAAGCAACAACAAGCTACTACTAGCAACTACAAGCAACTACAAGCAACTACAAGCAACTACACGCAACTACACGCAACCACAAGCATGCAAGTGACCTACTTGGTAGTGACTAAAGACCCTCCTACGTGTACTCTCCATGTGAGCCACACACATGTCGAGCACGGCACTTCGAGCGACGCAACTATGCTCTTACCAGCCGTGAGAATTGCAGTAGACCGTGACTATACTGTCACTTCTGTACTCTACGCCGACGACTTGTTTGGCGGGAGGTTGGCGGAGCCCGACGACTACACGACCTTTCAAGAATGCCGCGGTGGTGTCGTGGTCATCAACGCAACCAACTTTGAGCTTGGCGAGGACGAGCTCAGACAAGTCAGAAAAATGATTCAACGCAAGATCGAGCGCAACACCAAACGTTGCTTGAAGAAGAAGAAAACACAACCCGAGACCAAGCATGCCGACAAGACCAAGCATGCCGACAAGACCAAGCATGCCGGCCAAGTAAAGCCTTCAAAGCCTCCCAAGAGTCCCAAAAAGTCAAAGAAAGAGAAGAACAGCACATAGACTACACATGACGAACTAATTATAATGGTTTAAAGTGTAAAATAAAGCAATTCAGTCATGACACGCGAGGAAACGGGTCGGATCAAGGAAAAAAATGCGGACTGCTTCCTTTTCGTCGCGCGGCTTCTTAATTCGGAAGCGAGAGTGTGTCTTGTTTTGTTAGTCCTTGTAAACTATACGACAAAACTGGGTTAGCAGCTTGCGCTCCTCGTCCCAGTTGTCCATCAAGTACGTAAAGTCGACGTAGTGGGCATAACAGTCTTTTGGGTTTGGGTCGTAGTTCATACCGGCGAGGTGCAGCCTGATAAAGTAGATGCCTTTCTCGCGTTCCTCAAAGTTTGGGTTTTCGCCGTAAGTGCCTGTGCAGCCCAAGCGGCAGCATCGGGAAAAAGCGACGACGCCTTTCGGCCTGAAATGTTCCTCCAATGCTTTGCACAAGTCCCTGTTAAGCGCACCTTCTTCGAGATCCGAGCTTTCGTCGTCATCATCGTCATCACAACGAACGGCTTGTGAATCGATTGACTTGGAAGACACCTGAGCCAACTCTTCCGTTTCGGTCTTTGCTTCGGCCTTGGCTTCGGCTTCCGCTTCGGCCTTGGCTTCGGCTTCCGCTTCGGCCTTGGCTTCGGCTTCCGCTTCGGCTTGTGCTTTGGCTTCCGCTTCGGTTTGTGCTTTGGCCTTGGCTTCGGCTTCGGCTTTTGCTTCGGCCTTTGCTTTGGCTTCCGCTTCGGCCTTGGCTTCGGCTTCCGCTTCGGTTTGTACTTTGGCCTTGGCTTCGGCTTGTGCTTTGGCCTTTGCTTTGGCCTTGGCTTCGGCCGTTGCTTTGGCTTTCGCTTTGGCCGCTCGTGCAGCCGCACGGGCGTCGCGCAAGCGTTTCGCATTATGGGTGTGGGGTGCGGGCGCAGGTGCAGGCACAGAGCGCTTGCGACGCCCGGATGGCATGGTTGTTTGTGGTGGCGGGTTGGGGTTGGTTGCTCCACAAACCTCTTTTAACTTATCAAACTGAAATGTGGGCAAGTCGGCGTTTATGACATGTGTGTTTTACTTTAGAGTCAAAGTCGAACTACATCGAACTACATTGGCATATGTGTAAATCATGGATTTTGACTTACAAAAGCATTACTTGGGAAAGACAAGGATGTTTGGTTTGGATAGTCTTGATTTTTGTCTCGACTTTTTTTAGCTACTTCGGTGCGACTTTCAGGCTCAAACCTTAGACGGCCATTTGCATCTTGATGGGAGGCCAGGAACCGTAGTCGACAACTTGAAAGTCGTCGATGGTTAGGCGATCAATGTCTTTGGTGTCGTTGGTGATGCGTAGTTTGGGAAAAGGTTTTGGTTGGCGTTGGAGCTGGCCGAGTAGGGGTTCGATGTGGTTGAGGTAGACGTGGCAGTCGCCGATGGAGTGGATGAACTCACCGGGTTCCAAGTTTGTGGCCCACGCAAGGATGTGCGTCAAGAGAGCGTAGCTTGCAATGTTGAAGGGAACACCAAGGCCCATGTCGGCTGAGCGCTGGGTCATTTTGCAGGACAGCTTGTTGTTGGAGACGTAGAACTGCGCATTCATGTGGCATGGCGGGAGGGCCATCTTGTCGAGGTCCTTGGGGTTCCAAGCCGTCATGATGATGCGTCGGCTGGAAGGATCAGTCTTGAGTAGGTGCAACACTTGAGCGAGCTGGTCGACGCCTTGGTTGGTGTAGTCGCTGTGCATGTCTTTGTACTCTGCACCAAAGTGGCGCCACTGGAAGCCGTAGACAGGACCCAGGTCACCTTGCTCGCGCTCAAACAAACCACGACTGTCCAAAAACTCCCGCGTCGCGTTGGCATCCCAGATGCGCACTTTTTTCTTGGACAGAGTGTTGGCGTTGGTGTCGCCCGCTAGGAACCACAAAAGCTCATGGACAATGCTATTCCAAGCCATCTTCTTGGTGGTCAAAAGCGGCAACGTGCCTCCTGACAAGTCAAAGCGCATCTGCTCTCCAAACAAAGACAGTGTTCCCACACCCGTTCTGTCCGGCTTGAACGTCCCGTGGTGAATCGTCTTTTTGACCAAGTCCAGGTAAAAATGCTCGTCATGAGGCTTGGCTCTTTTTCGGCCTCCTGGCTCAAACTTTACGCGCCGCACCACACGCTCGTGCTCGACAAAGACAGTGGTCTGCGAAACCCCGGTCAAGTCAAACACCAAATCACTCTCAACTTGAACTTCTTCTCTTTCGTCTAGACTTTTCTCTTGCGTGCTTGCTTGACTCTCTTCTTGCGTGCTTGCTTTACTCTCGTCTCCTTGTTCTAGACTCTTCTCTTGCGCGAGTTGCGTCTTTGCTTGCTCGGTTTGTTCAGAGGTCAACACCATAGTGAGGTCGAGCCACGGATTGTTACCTAGCATACATACAAGCAAACAAGCCAAGCAAACAAGCCAAGCAAACAAGCCAAGCAAACAAGCCAAGCAAACAAGCCAAGCAAACAAGCCAAGCAAACAAGCCAAGCAAACAAGC